>ENA-OPBW01000012-OPBW01000012.1-human-gut-metagenome-genome-assembly--contig:-NODE-12-length-152783-cov-14.183994_pt1 | contig 152783 bp, 157 predicted proteins | sample MGYA00241070_ERZ501456 | MGnify/ENA primary metagenome ERZ501456 (study PRJEB25962, sample SAMEA2042624) | human gut metagenome | biome: human gut; feature: human-associated habitat; material...
TTCGTAAATTGTTTTTGGTCGAACTAATTTTACTAAGGATATACCTTTTTTTCTATATTTCCAGAAAAACGAATTTACACAAGATATTTTATGCTATCTTAATTTTTGAGTATTAATATTTTATATAAATTGATGAAATCTAAGCATATAAAATTAATAATAATTGTTTGTTAAACATCGTATTAATAAATTAAAAAGGATCTTAAAGTCAGGGAGCTCAGACTCTAAGATCCTTTTCAAATACCAATTTTTTACCAAAATCAAAAATACTTATGATTTCCTTTTTGAGAATGCATAAAACTGTATTAATCCATAAAAAACACAAACTATCATGATTAACCAACAAAATGCTAAAGAAACTCCTACATACGATTTATCATAACCATTATATAAAATCAATATTCCTAAAGCAATGTACAGAACAGCCTTCAAAAGCATTTTAGTTGGGTCTTGTTTATTTAAAACATCAATATATCCAATATATTCAGATTTATTAAACTTCTTAACTTTTTGTTTCTCTTTTAAAAAGACTCTAAATTTGTATTCCAAGAAAACAAAAATAAAAATAGTTAATATGTTAGACAACAACACAGAAGCATGGAATAAAGTAAATAGAGTTTGTAAAACAATAAAAGAAGACACCCCTATAATGTATCTATATCGATAAAACGAAAACATTTTAAAATCAAAAGTAGGAATATATACAGCATTTTTCATTAAAAAATCCTTGTAAATGATCCTCCCCTTTTTATCTTCGTAAATATTCAAACCATAAATAGAATTATCATTATTAAGCGACATAAGCGATCTCCTATCTAAACAATAAGATTATATAATTTTAAAAGCATATAAATCAAGATAATAAACAATGAAAGCCAGGAAAATAATCCTGGCTTAAGTTTAATTCGTTAAAGGTAGAGAGAATTTTACCTTTCTTACTATAGTACAGTCCAAGGAACTGGTACTAATGGTTGATATCCACCAGCCCAGATACCGAATACAGCACCTACGATACCAATTACTAACATCAAACCGATGCACTTAACAGGAGTCCATCCTTTTTTCTTGATTAAGAAGAAGCACAATAACGTTAATAATAATGGAATCAAGCAAGGCAATACTTTATCAAAATAATCTTGAATATTGATAAATACTGGTTGCATTTCGGTTACAGTTTCAGTAACTACTTCTTTTCCATCAACAACAAGTTTTTCAACTTCAGCAGCTGTTTCACCATTAGGAACAGAAATACCTAGTTTAGTACCTCCACCATAGTTAGCAATCAAAGCACCTACGATGAATACACCAAGTACAGATGCAGCATGAGTAAATTCTTTAGCATATTTAGTCATAGCTGTAATAGCTTTAGTACCCATGTTATAAGACCAATACAATAATCCATAACGTAGAGCCATTTCAACACCAAAGATGAATACAAAATACAAGATTGGACCGACGATACTTCCATCAATAGCCATCTGAGCAGTCATACCTGCAACGATTGGAACTAATGACATCCAGAACAATGCATCACCAATTCCACCTAATGGAGCAGCAGTAGAGATACGTACTGAACGAATTGTCTGAATATCCATTTTCTGTTGTTCCATTGAAAGAACGATACCCATAACAAATGTAACGATAAATGGGTGTGTATTTAAGAAATCCATATTGTGAGTCATAGATGTAGCTAAGTCATCTTTATTAGTATGGATTTTTTGAAGACCTGGAAGAATAGCCCATAACCAACCAGCAGACTGCATACGTTCATAGTTGAAGCATGCCTGTAACTGCATAGATCTCCAAGCCATTCTATTCAATGTTTTGTTGTCTAATCTAGGAGCAGGCGTTAGATCTTTATATTGAGTCATGTTATTAGATTCCATCGCTCATACCTCCCATTCCATTTCCAGCGTTTTCTTTAATATTTTTTGTTTGCATGAAATCATTAATTGCTAATGCAATACCTAAGAATGCAACTAAGATCAATGCAGCAGATGCTGTTGATTCCAAACCACCAAATAATAATGCCATTGCAAATCCAGCTAATAAGTAACCCCATAGATCGTTAGCTAACATTATCTTCAATAGGATTGCGAATCCAACGAAACGCATCATACCACCAGCAGCACTTAGACCACCCATGAACCAGCTTGCATTTTCGCTTAAAGAGTTCAAAGCATCGCTTGCAGCAGTACCACCAACATAAGCAACGATAGCGATTACTGCAAACAATGAACCTAACATTAACATATGAATGTTCAATACATTAGTGATACCTTTAGGATTTGCTTCTGCAGCAGCTTTATCAGCTTTAGCCATTAAACCAGATGCAACAGAGAAAACCAATGTAACGATATACTGACCGAATGTAGCGAAGATCATACATGCACCTAAAGCAGCATTAACATCCATATCTGCTTTAACGGCAAAAATCATTGCAACTACACCACCCAATACAGCGTTAGGAGGCTGAGCTCCACCGATAGGCATATTACCAACCATCATAAGCTCGTAAGTACCACCAACTACTAAACCAGTATTGATATCACCAAGAATCGCTCCCATAATAGGACAAGCAACCATTGGACGATATAATACTTCTGTTAGTGAGAATTGATCAATCGCAAAGATAAATGTAGCAATTGCCAATAATACTAACTCAATTACGTTAATATCTCCCATATTAACTTATTCTCCTTTCAAAATACTTATTTAAAAAGTTTGTCTGTGCTTTCAGGAGCTGTATCAGGAACACGCTGAATTGATAATTCAACTCCTAGTTCTTGAAGCTTTTTGAAAGCAGCAACATCATTATCATCAACTGCAACTGTTGTTGCAACTTGACGCTTTCCGTCAGCCATGTGCATGTTACCAATATTTAATTTCTTAATTGGAACACCACCCTCCACAAGTTTTAGGACATCCTGTGGATTCTCACAAATGATGAAAATTTTCTGAGCTGGACTAGCTTTTCCTATGATATCGATTGTCTTCTGAATAGAGAAGAAACGAGTCTGTGCATAGGCTGGAGCAGCCATGTTCATTAATCCCTGACGGAACTCATCATTTGCTACAGCATCATTCGCAACTAACAATAGGTTGGCACCTAAAACACCACACCATTGAGTTGCAACCTGACCATGAATTAAACGGTTGTCAATTCTAGTCAACAAAATGTTTGGCATAAATCTCTCTCCTTTCTAGGTGATAGCGCTTTCTTTCGAGGAAAAATCTATCTGTAATTATTATATAACTTTAAGAACATTTTACTTTACACATTTTGTGAATGTGTTTATACTTTTTAATATAAGAAACTAAAAATGTTGTTAATAAGCTTAAAAATTTACTCAAAATTGCATTCGTTTTTCACAAATTTATTGAAATTTTTGGAAGAAAGGAGAGAATTTATGTTAAAACGAACAACGAATTATCGATTTCAGACTTATGGCGATGTATTTTACTCAATGAAAAGTGCAGGTCAAAATGGATCTACTGTGCAAAGTACATTACATTTAAATTCAAAAAACTTTGATTCCTGGTACTACTCTTCTACTACAGTTTACTTAAATTGTACAAGTGGAATTGTCTTATTAGTAACAAGTCGAGATGGTATTAAATACGATGAATTTGTTATTCATCGTGTTGTAAGAATCAAACCAGGTATCTTTTTTAATATGATCAGTATTTCAAATGAGTCTACAGTTGAAACTGCCTATGCACCAAGCGGATTAAATCAAAAAACAATGGATGAACCTTATGAATATGAACCTATTATCTCAAAACTTGATGTGCATGAAATTTTAACTTGTTATTACCAAGTCCGTAAATCAAACTATGTCTTTCCTGGAGAAAGCCATGATTATTACGAATTAACATACATTGACCATGGAAAACTACATACCACAATTGATGGTAAAGAGTATGTCTTGAACAAATATGATTTAGTCATTTATTACCCAGGACAGTTTCACACACAATCCACCGACTCTGAAAGCACATGTTCCTATCTAACAATAACTTTTGATATGCACAGTGAATTAGAACAAAAATTAATCAATCGCATTTTTCACACACGAAAAGATGTCTACCAAGTTTTATCTAAATTTATGAAAGTTATGCAAAATCAACAATTTTTAAATTATGAACTTGCGATACTTTATTTAAAAGAAGTGCTTATTCTTCTTTATCAATTTGATATAAAAAAGGAAGATGCTATTTCAAACAATCCTATGCAGGAGCATTATGAAAACACCTTATTGAATGAAATTTTAGTTTATATTCATAACAATATGTATTCAAGCTTTACGGTTGAAGATCTTTGCCAGAAATTTTCTATTTCGCGAAGCTCCTTACAAAGTTTATTCCGCACAAATATTCATATAACACCTAAACAGTACATTTCTAACGTTAAGCTGAGTCAAGCAAAGATTTTGATTCAAGAGCATAAAAGAACAATATCTGAAATCTCTGACATTTTAGGTTTTACCAGTATTCATTATTTTTCACGCAAATTTAAAATGCAGTATGGATTATCCCCTACAGATTACGCAAAAAGCATTAACCAATAAAAAGGCTGAGATTCAGCCTTTTTTATATATTTTTTTCTTTTAATATATTTTTAATATTTTCCTCATAAGGTGTTCCAGCTACATTCTCTAACGCCTGTTCAAAATATAGTTTCATATTTTCTAAATCGTTTTTATAAGAATATTGCAAGCCAATTAAATATTGAAAAGTTCCCACAACAACCTTTTTGTCTCCATCTAAATGATCTTTTCCATTCCAAATTGCATCTATTTTTGCTTTAACCTCATCAATATATTTACTCTCTTTCTTTAAGAGAATACTATATTGAAGCTCTAAATCTTTATATGACGATTCTGGTCCATTTGCTTTAGCAAAATCAATCATATCTCTGGCTCTTTTTGCCTTCCCTTGCTCTAAATAATAATAAAAACCTCGAGTGCCTAACGCCACTTTTTGTTTTGGTTTGATGCGCATATTCATCATCATTTTTATCTGATTTTCAACATCATCTTTTCGATTTTGTGCAATAAACCCAGACAAACGCATATTTTCACGGTCAAACGCTGAAAAAGTCATTTTGCATGAAAAAGAATCGATAATATCATAATATCGATTATAATCAACGTCGTTAAGAGCATTAATCATTTTTTTCCATGAAAGCTTTCTCATAAGAATAGGGATAGCAATCAAGATAATAACAAGAATAACGATAACTATACTACGTGACATAAAACATTTCCTTTCAAAATATTATTCATTATACAACAAAATACGTGGGAACACTAAGTCCCACGTATTATTTAATTATTTTTTTTAAATACCGTCTGTTACTTCTTCGTGTTTTACAGGCTTAAATTCATATCGTACAACCTGATCTTTACCAACATTTACTGCAGAAGCTGCTAGATCTTTAACATCTTCCATAAATGTACGAGTTAAGTTGATTTCAATTAACATACCAAGGTTTGTACCAGCTATAACTTCTACATTTCCTTTAGGGAAACCAATTTCAACTGAGGTTTTAAATGGCGAACCACCTGCAAGGTCGCTCAAAACCAAGATTGAATCACAATGTTTTAGTGAATCCATGGCAGCTGTTAATTTTTTCTCTAAATCTTCTACAGAATCTGTTGCCTCAAAATCTACCGCAACATAATCTTTTGGTTCTCCAGCAATCAAGTTTAAACTTGTTGTAAGTCCAGTCGCAAAATGACCATGACCAGTTACAATTAATCCTATCATCTTTATTAACCTCCTATAACCTTATTTAGCTTTATATTCGTAAATCGTTACGCCCTTAACAACACGGTTAACTTCTCCCGATGGACATGGATTATCTGGTGTAATTCCATAAGACAATGATTTGAATAACGCAATGATCTGAGCCACTAAGATATAATCAAATCCTAAGAATACATTATCTTTCTTATGATCCAAATCAAAGTTTACGAATAGATCTACCATACTTTCAATTTCTGGATCAGAATGCGCACTTACAGCAACCAAACGATTTGCTTTTCTTTGAGAAGAAATTTCTTTAACGATATCGTATTCATACTGACGCTGATATTCATCATCGCTCATGTAAACGATTGTCAATGTTTTATCATTTATAACAGATTTAGGACCATGTCTGAATCCCATTGGGCTATCAAATGTTGTTGTTACTTTACCAGCTGTTAACTCACAGATTTTTAACTGAGATTCCTGTGCGATTCCTTTTAATACATTTGCTCCTAAATACACAATGCGATCAAAGTCAAAGTCTTTAACCAATTGTTCTAAAGCTTTGTATCCTTCATCGATCATTTCTTGACCTTTTTCAATGACTGACTGCATTTCTGCTTCCATTTCATCTAGATCATCCAAACGGAAACACAAAACTGCAGCTAATAACATATTTGAAAAACTTGAAGTCATAGCAAAGGATTGGTCATGTGTTTCTGGAGTTAGATTGATTGCATATGCATTATCACGTTTTGCAGCTTCTTTTGATAATGCTCCGTCAATATTACATGTAATAAATAGATGATAAACATTTTCTTTACATACTTCATCTGCAACCTGAACTGAACCTACGCTTTCAGGAGAATTTCCTGAACGAGCAAAGTTTACTAATAAAGTTTTTCTATCTCTAGAAAGATAATTTTCAGGAGTTTCACAAATATCTGTTGAACCATATGATTTTGCATGATATCCCGTATATCGATTTACATAAGAAAATGCGGCATTACCAACATACTCACTTGTTCCACCACCAGTAAAAATGATGTCATAGTCATCTGCACTTAATACAGGTTCTAAGAAAGCTTTAATAGCTTCTTTTTCAGATTTAATCTGAGCAATAGTTTTTTTCCATGTAGCAGGCTGTTGAGCAATCTCTGTTGCGGTATAAATACCATTATTTTCCTGCCATTCTTGAGTTTCTTTTCCGAACATTTTTTATCTCCTTTTCTATTAAATTTCTACAATCACATTATAACTGTTTTTTATCTATTTTAAATATTCTTGATTAATTCAAAATAAAAAATGCAAATATATTGTTATTTTTTCACGAAGTAACAATATGATTCACATTTTTTTAAAATAAATTCAATAATTCTTCGAATGAATCAATCTTTTTATCATAATCTTTGACATCCCCAAAGCCATAGCTTGCATACACAAAAGGAATCTTAGCGAATTCGCAAGCATCTTTATCTTTTTGCGTATCCCCAATATAATAAGCCTTTTGGTAGTTATTTCTTTCCATGATCAAAGAAATGTTTTGGCCTTTTGGTTTCATTGTCTCTCCATAAGTCAATTCATCTATAAAATATTTTTTTAGGTCATGGGATTGATACATTGCATCTGTATATCCTTCCTGTGCATTCGTTACGATCATTAAATCATATTTTTGTGAAAGGATCTGAAGTGTCGATTCAACATTCGGATACAAAATACCTCCATGTTTTGATAAATATAAATTTTCATTATCCATGACCTTATAAATCAAATCCATTTTTTCTTCCTGTTCCAGCTCAGGAAAATAAATATTGGCTATTTCCTCAATTTCCAAACCCATGACACGATTTAATGTATCCAGATCTAAATAATCTTTCCACCCTTTTTCCTTTTCCAGAACTTCATTGGCGGAATTCAAGATGCTTCCTGTTGCATCCCATAATGTACCATCCATATCAAATATTAAACAAAAATCATTTTTCATGTTCTATTCCTCACAATCTAAAATATATGGCACGTATGATGAAGAAATGGGATCAATGTTTCCCTCAGATCTTTTGTCTTTATACGAAGCAGTGTATCTTCATCATTTGGATGAAAGCGAAAATATGTTTGTTTTAAAACATCCTCCTGTATATATAAGTTGATTTGATTCTCTACATCATGAAACAATTCAATAATACTTACAGCTCCTGAATGCGTATGCAATAAACTTTTTAATTCATCCTCTAGCACCATTTCAATCTTAGGTAATTGATATTTATTACGAAATGCATGGGTGTCAAATCGTTCATCACTAAATAAGATGATCATAAAATATCTTGGATTTCTCTTTGAAAGCGTTCGAAACAATAGATTTTTGATTGCTCTTGTTTCTAAAATATCATCAATTCTTTTTATATCTTCATTCAAAGACAAAGCCTTCAAATCAAGACGTTGATACGCAATCTGTAAATCATCTAATATGTCATAATACAATTTTACTTTTAAATCACAATCCAATGGTCTGCCTTGTTTCAAAACATCTAGCTTTTCCATATTTGTTTCTTTTTTCCTTTTGCGATATCATCAACCAGTTTATCCATGATTCGAATATCTTGAATCATTTCATCTTCGATGTCTTGTATCTTAACATTACAGATAGTACCTGTCACATTCTTTCTGTTTGGATTCAATTTAGGACAATCCATGAAAAAAGTTTCCAAGTCTACATTTTTATCTATACAAACTTTAATATCTGTTTCATCATACCCACACAACCAGTTAAGCATATCTATTAATTCTTGTTTTGTATGCCCTTTTCTTTCGACTTTATTTACATATAAGGGAAAAATATCTTTAAAAAGCATCTTCTTTAATTCTCTAGTCATAAAGTTCAACACTTTCTGATAACACTTTTCCTATTGAATCATGAATCACTAGATCCGCTATATGATCCATTGATGTTTTATCTTTATTGATCAACACCAGATGTTTTCCTTGAAAATAACGGATCAATCCAGCGGCTGGATAAACAACTAAACTTGTACCACCAACAATTAACAGATCGGCTTGTGCAATTGCCTGAATGGCATCCATCATGGTTCTTTCATCTAAACCTTCCTCATACAGCACGACATCCGGCTTAATAATATGATTGCATTTTGGACATCTAGGAATGCCATTTTCATCACGAAATTCTAACATTTGATCTAAAGTATATTTTTCATGACATCCTGTACATGTATTCCTTAAAACCGACCCATGTAACTCATACACAGTTTTTGAACCAGCTGCCTGATGCAAACCATCAATATTTTGTGTTATCACAGCTTTTAGCTTGCCTTGTTTTTCTAATTGTGCTAATGCTAAATGCGCTTTATTTGGTTTCGCATCTTTATATATCATTTGATTAAAGTAAAATTCAAAAAACTCTTTAGGATTTGATTCATAAAAACTATGTGACAACATTACTTCTGCTGGATAAGGGTATTGTTTTTTATATAGACCATTATCACTTCTGAAATCTGGTATATTGCTTTCTGTTGAAACACCAGCGCCTCCAAAAAAGACGATGTTATTTGATTCTTTGATCCATTCTTTTAATGACATAATTTTTCCTTCTTTCTAATGAAATTATAGAAGAAAAAAACCAAGATGAAAAGTATCAAAAAAAAGACCAACACGAATATTTTTGTGTTGATCTTTAATAAATGACTAATTTTCATGAATCGTGATCCTATAGTCATCATCAATATAATCCAAATCAATGGTTTGATCTTTATCAACCTTTGAAGCAATGATTGCTTTGGCAATTCTTGTTTCGATTTGCCTTTGAATATATCGTTTCATTGGACGAGCACCATAAACTGGATCTACGCCCATTTTGGCAATCTGGCGATAAACATCATCGGATACATTCAATTTAATGTCACGTAAGCTTAAACGATGTACAAGCTGATCAATAAATTTATGAGCGATCTTGATAAAGGATTCATCATCTAAACTGTTAAAGACAATGATTTCATCGATACGATTTATAAATTCTGGTTTAAAATGACGTTTCACTTCATCCATATACTTATCATAATTATCTTTTTCAAATGCATATTGGCTACCTAAGTTGCTGGTTAAGATAATGATCGTATTCTTAAAATCAACTGTGACACCCTTGGAATCCGTGATTCTTCCATCATCTAATATCTGCAATAAAACATTGAATACGTCTGGATGCGCTTTTTCAATTTCATCAAATAATACGATACTATATGGATTTCTTCGTACAGCTTCGGTCAACTGTCCACCTTCTTCATACCCAACATATCCTGGAGGTGCACCAATCAATCGTGCTACACTGTGTTTTTCCATATATTCAGACATATCGATCCTTACGATATGACGTTCATCATCAAATAATTGTTCTGCCAAAGCTTTGGCAACCTCTGTCTTACCAACACCTGTAGGCCCTAAGAACATGAAAGAACCAATTGGACGATTTTCGTCTTGAATCTGAGCTTTAGATCGCAAGATTGCATCACAAACCAACTCTAATGCTTCATCTTGTCCTACAACACGTTTTTCAAGCTCTTCTTTTAGATGAATAAGTTTCTGCCTTTCACTTTCCACTAAACGAGAAACTTCGACGCCTGTCCATCTGGATACGATCTTTGCAATCAATTCTTCATCGACTGTTTCCTGAATCAAAGCGTCTTCTTTTTCCAATTGAGAACTTTTGGCAATTCGTTGTTCGAGTTCAGGAATAATACCATATTGAAGTTTTGCAGCATCTTCATAACGCGCTTCATTTTGAGCTTGTTCTAAGTCTAAACGTGCTTTTTCAAGTTTCTGTTTATCTTCTTTTGATGAATTCAATGCGGCTTTTTCATCTTCCCAACGTGAATGCATTTCATCACGCTGTGACTGTAACTTTGACAATTCATCTTCAATTTCATGACGCCTTTCAATAGCCTTCTTATCTTCTTCTTTAATTAATGACGTTTTTTCAATCTGCAATTGCAAAATCTTACGAGATAATTCATCCAATTCCTGAGGCATGCTTTCCATCTCCACTTTTAAAGTAGCACATGCTTCATCTACTAAATCAATGGCTTTATCCGGTAAGAAACGATCTGTGATATAACGATCCGATAATACGGCTGCCGCAATCAAAGATTCATCAAGAATACGAACGCCATGATAACTTTCAAAACGATCTTTTAATCCACGAAGGATACTAATCGTATCTTCAACACTTGGCTGAGCAACCATGACTTTTTGAAAACGCCTTTCTAATGCTGCGTCTTTTTCGATATATTTACGATATTCATTGAATGTCGTTGCACCTATACAGTGTAACTCGCCACGTGCCAACATCGGCTTCAATAAATTTGCAGCATCCATAGACCCTTCAGTTTTACCGGCCCCAACTAAGTTATGAATCTCATCAATAAATAAGATGATTTGACCATTTGCATTTTTAACTTCTTCAAGAACAGCTTTTAAACGCTCTTCAAATTCACCACGATATTTTGCACCGGCAATCAAAGAGCCCATATCCAGCTCAATCAATCTTTTTTCTTTTAAAGACTCTGGAACATCCCCTTTCATGATTCGCCAGGCAATTCCTTCTACAACGGCTGTTTTACCAACACCCGGTTCACCAATCAATACTGGGTTGTTCTTTGTCTTACGCGATAAGATCTGAATAACACGACGAATTTCATCGTCACGACCAATAATTGGATCGATCTTACCATCACGAACATCCTGTACTAAATCTCTTCCGTATTTCTTCAAAGCTTCCACATTTTCTTCTGAATTTGGAGTATCAAACTTTTTACCATTTCGTCTTTCCAATTCAGCATTCTTACATACTTCTTCTTTTAAATTAAATTCTTTGACAATACGTTTTGATATATACGATTTATTAAACAACAAAGCTAGAAAAACACTGGCAACTGATAGATACGTTTCCTCATGTTCCGTTGCCCATTTTGATGCCTTTTCAAAACTCTTATTTACTTCATTTGAGAAATTTAAATTTTGAGTAGGGCTTTTGACGATTCGCTGATTTTCTTCTGCGATGATCTCTAGAGCACGCTGTTTATCTAGATTAATTCTTGTAAATAGACCATCTAGGACATCATCTTCGAAAATCACCTGCAACAGATCAATTGTATCCACACTTGGATGCTGCGCATTTCTTGCCTGTTCAACAGCCGCTACCAGTATCTTCTGAAGCCTTTCTGACATTTGTTCATAGTTCATAATAGCACCTCCTTAGCACTCATTATCTTTAACTGCTAATATCATATCACAATATTTGGCAGAGTCAAGCAAAGAGTGCTAAAATTTATACTTTTATTCTTCGTCACTTGATTTACTACGATCAGGCAAACTGGAGGTAATGAATATCGTCTTTTGTAAAACATTGATCAACAACTCAAAACTTGTTTGATCAGGATCAAAATAATAATAGTTTTTTGTTCCTTCCTTTCGCATATTCAAGATGCCGGGTTGTTTTAAGATCTGTAAATGATGAGATACAGCTGGTCTAGATAAATGTGTCTTTTTTGAAATATCATTTACACGTACTCCATAACAATCCTTCATCTTCATCATTTCCAAGATCATATGTTGTCGATTCTCATCTCCAAGAGCAATCAAAACCTTTCGACATTGTTCAAAATCTGTGGCCAATTGCTCAATTTCTTTTTGAGTATCCATTATCTCACTTTGTGACCTGTTACAGCTTCAAAATGATATTTCACGATTCCAAGATCTATTTTTGAATAGAAACCTCTTAAAGCTTTAGCATAGACTTGACCATTTTTGATTTCAAATAAAAACTTTTGTTGATTCATGGCAGTAGGTGCTAAGCTTACTGCTTCCATTCCTTTCATGAACCACTCAGGATACGCATCTTCTTTACATAATTCTTTAATTGGCTTGCTTTTATGAGCCACGCCTGTATTGGTACCATAACCTAGCGCAATTAAGATCAAAAGTTTTTGCTGTGGTTTTGTTTGTACATTTACCTTTCCATGTGTCAAGGCAACCCAGCATGTATTTAAACCTAATTCCTGGCACTTTAACACAAGCTTTTCTCCATAATAGCCTGATTTTTCCTGTTCTTCTTTTTTTGCAACAATCGCGATATAATTCTTAACATTTGAAAACTTTCCATAATGAGCCAGCATGGAATTAAAACAATTTGGTTCATTATAAAATATCTGCATCGATAATCCACTTTCTTCATTGATTGATGCGACATACGTGTCTAATTTAGTTTTCACATCACCGTCGATCTTTTTATCTGAGTACTGACGTACACTATGTCTTTCTTTCATTAAATCCAACATTTGCGTTCTTACACCTCTTTCTATTCGTTCAAATGTTTAAACAATTATACAATAGAATATTTCATTTTTTTCAATGGTAAAGAATATCAAGACCATTAAAAAAGATGGCCTAAGCCATCTACATGATCTTTGAGTATATTTCTTTAGTGATCACATCGTGGGAATATCCCTTAAATTCACTTTCTTCCATTAAGATATATTCATTTAGATTTATTGGAAAGTATTCATCTGCCGGATAAACTGTATCAAATCGATAAACGATGATTTCATCCACTTTATGTGTATCAAAATCACTTGTTTCCACAAAACAGAACATATCACTTTTTTCCATGAATTTTGGATCAACCACGATCTTGCCATCATAATCTTCAAACAAAATTTGAGATTGAGATGACATATATAAGGGAGCATCCAAAAGCATTTTATAAATATCTTTTATAATTTCTCGATCTCTTGATAAGCGTCTATGATTAAAGCGCATTCCATTTTTTTGATCAAGGCAAACTATGATTACCATTCTTATTCCTTTCTTGTCATGATCTGCATGATACCAACACATATAAAACCACAGCCAATAATGCTCATGATTCGAACAGGATCACCCAAAAAGATCCATCCGGAGATTAATGAAGTCAATGGTTCAAAAAGACAGAACAGACTCGCCATGGCTGCTCCTATATAGTGCGTCCCTTTTTGCAGAAACAGCTGACCAATTAATGTAAATCCTACTAATATTATAAGATAAAATACGATATTTGCATCAAAAGATATTGAAAAACTATTCTGCGTCAATCCCAATACAAATAAGACCACAGATTCGATCAGACAAAGGTATGTTGTCAATACAGATGAAGAAAGCTGTGTCAAATGATGTTTTTCCAATAAAACCATATACATCGCATACGTAAAGCCTGAACATAATGCAAGCAACATCCCCAAGAGATTTCCCATGTTGCTAAGATCCATAAAACAAACAATTCCAACTACAGATAAGCACAACGCGATTACCTGACGTTTGGAGAACTGATTGCGATAATAGTAATACAAAATCAAGGAAACAAATATAGGATACATGAAATGTAATGATGTTGCATTTCCAACAGGAATCATTTCATAAGATACATTCAACAATAAGATGGTAGCACATTGACCAATCGCCGCTGCCAACAAAGATGGCCACATACTTTTATCCATTTTAAAACTAGAACGCGTTAACAACGCAACTACGAAAGTATATAGACCCATCAAAAAAAAGCGAAAGAATCCTATTGATATCGCATCAAATGAAGCATCCATTAAATATACTGTAAACAACGGAACCAAGCCATACGCTATAGCCGATATACTGGTTAATACAATCCCTTTTTCTCTCATGAGAGTATTCTACAAGAAAAAAGAAGTTCTCTCAAGAACTTCTATTATTCAAATAAATCTTGTCTATGATATGCTTTCTGCCAATTCATGCAGAATTCACCAACCGCAATCTTTGTACCTGGATGATCGATCATATTAAAGACAACATCACATGGTACGGTAACAGCCTGAATGCCTGCTTTGATCAATTCATGTACTTGATGCGTATTTTTAAAGCTGGCTGCAACAACTTTGCTGTCCATATGATTTACTCGTAACATTTCAATTAAGTCTTTAACATTTCCAACACCATCGCCATAATTATCCATACGATTGACATAAGGTGCCAAATATTCGGCTCCGTTCATAGCTGCCAAGAATGCCTGATCGGCTGTATAAATTGCAGTTGCCAAAGTATGAATTCCTAACTTTTTACATTCTTTGATAGCTTTCAATCCTTCGTGAGTTACTGGAATCTTCACATACATATTTTTCTTACGAAGTTTAGAAATTGCTTTTGCCTCTTCCATGATTCCTTCATAGTCTGTTCTTACTGCCTGAATAAATAACAATTGATCTTCATCCAATAAATCAATAAGTTCCTTGATGACCACTTCAGGTTCTTTTCCCGATTTTGTAATGATCGTTGGGTTTGTTGTAACCCCTGTTACGGTCAAAAGTTCATTCAATTCTTTAATTTGTTCGATGTTCGCTGAATCTAAGATTAACTCCATGATAAGTCCTCCTAAGCACATCTTTAATATATATCGTTTTTTATTATTTGTAAAGGAGTTTTTATTATTTATTATTATTTTTCTTTCGTATTTTTTTCTATTCTGTCATATTTTGAAACAAAAAAAGAGATGATCAAATGATCATCTCACTCGATGCTACTAAAAAGCTCTCTTTCCTTTCGTATAAGTCATTTCAACAGAATAGTCATCATTTAAGACAACTAAATCAGCATCTTTTCCAGTTTGGATCGTTCCTTTACGATCATCTACATTGATCAAACGAGCTGGATTAATAGTAACAGAGTTAATCGCTGTCTGCCATGGAACCAATGCTTTTTCAACTAAAATCTGCAATCCTTTGTTTACATTTAATGTAGATCCAGCCAACCCTTTTGTTTCTGTTAAATGTGCACTTCCATCTGGATATAGTTCAATTTCATTTCCACCGAATAGAACCTTAGTACCAACAGGAAGCCCTTTAACCATCAATGAGTCTGTAATCGTAACAGCATAGTTAGGACCTTTTACAGTATAGTAGTTATTTAAGGCATCTAAAGTTGAATGATTTCCATCAGCGATAATTTCGCCAAATACATCTCTAAAACGCATTGCAGCACCAACTAAACCTGGTTCACGATGCTGAAATTTTGACATACCATTAAATACATGTGTCATACTCTTAGCACCATTGGCAATTGCCAATCTTGCCTCTTCAAAAGTTGCACCAGAATGTCCCTGGCTAACAACGATTCCATGATCCACGCAGAACTTAGTCAATTTAAAGTCTTCATCATGTTCACAAGCCATTGTCATGATCTTGATCAAATGATCACTTGCTTCATAATAGCGTTTGAACTGCTCAACATCTGGTTTTACACAATACTGTTCAGGCTGAGCGCCTTTGAATACTTGATCCAAATAAGGACCTTCAAAATGAATACCCAATACCTCAGCACCTTCATAGCCTTCTCTTACAACTTTTGCTACATTACTAACGGCAGCAGTTAACACTTCTTCACTTTGCGTGATTGTTGTAGGAAGGATTCCTGTTACACCTTCTTTAACGATATTTTTTAACCAAGTACGTAAACCTTCTTCTTCAGCGTCATTTGTATCAAATCCATACGCACCATGTGTATGTACATCAATAAAACCTGGAACGATACGTTTTTCACCATAGTCTTCATCAACCTCTTTTGTACCATATGGATAGATATTTGTGATTTTTCCATCCTCAACTTCGATCTGAGCTTCAAGCCAAGTATTTACGACCCAAACCTTTTTACTTTGAATAATCATGATTCAATATGCCTCCATTCATTTCTACAATTTATTATACTATCATTCCAATTTATTGTCTCATTTAACGCTTTCACTTTTTAATATTATTTTTAACTATTTTATTAATTTTGTGCAAATACAAATTCATTGAAATTCTTGTATAAATGAATTAAACTATCGTCGAGGAGTGAGAAGATGAAACAAGCAATTAAAATTAAAGAAAATGTATATTGGGTCGGTGTCAGAGACCTAAACGTTAGAGACTTTCACGGAGAATTATATCCAGTCGAAGAAGGAGCCACGTATAACGCTTATTTGGTCATTGATGATCAAATTACATTATTCGATACAGTTGAAGAAGAATTCTGTGGAGAATGCATTGAACGCATTGAATCTGTATTAGATGGTAGAAGCATCGATAACATCATCGTTCAGCATGCAGAACCGGATCATTCAGGTGGATTTAAAAAGATCTATGAGAAATATCCAAACGCAAAAGTCTATACGACCAAAGCTGGTGTTCGCCATATGCAGGCTCAATATATCGAAGATACACCATTCAATGAATTAAAAACAGGAGATACACTGTCAACAGGAAAATATTCATTTTCTTTTGTAGAAATGAATATGATTCACTGGCCAGATAATATGTTGACATATTGTCCTGAATTAAAAGTTGTATTCTCAAACGATGCATTTGGACAACATATCGTTAATTATCAAATGACAGATGAAAACCTGGATAAACATTACTGCATTGAACAGGCCAAAGAATATTTTGCGAATATCGTTATGCCATATACTGTTCCGGTTAAAAACAAATTAAATCAAATTCTTGCGATGAATCTTGATATTGAAATGATCCTTCCAGCACATGGTATTATTTGGAAAAATTATGTTACGGATATCATTGAAGCGTATAAAGACTTTGCCACTTTAAAACAGTCAAACAAAGTAGTCATTGTCTATGAATCTGTATGGAAACACACTCAGCAGATTGCAGAAAGCCTGGCAGAAGGATTTGCTGCTGCAGGTATGGATGTCAAAGTTTATAAACTAAGCATTACACGCTCTAGCATTGTTATGAAAGAGTTGATGGATGCAAAAATGGTTTGTGTAGGAACAGGCACTTACAACAATGCCATGGCTCCAAGTGTTGCAAGCTTCTTAGAACGAGTTAAATCTTGTAAGATCAATGATAAAAAAGGACTGGCATTTGGTGCGTACGGATGGTTTAGAAACGTACCTTCAACACTAAGCGATAAATTAAAAGAAGCTGGATTTGAACCAGCTGCTGATGCAATTGCACAAAACTTTACCCCTTCTGAAGATGAGTTAGATAACTACTATAAACTAGCTCTTGAAATTGGAAAAAGTCTTTAATATGAAACATGTATATTTAATTGGCGGTCCAATGGGGATCGGTAAAAGTACGATCTGTAATCAATTGAATCAGGAATTAGATCATAGTGTCTTTCTTGATGGTGACTGGTGTTGGAATATGGATCCATTTATAGTCAATCAAGATACAAAAAATATGGTATTGGATAATATTACCCATTGTTTGAATAACTTCATTCATACACCAGGTATTGAAAATATCATCTTTTGCTGGGTAATGCACAAACAAGATATCATTGATCAGATCATTCAAAAATTGGATACAGAGGGTGTTGACATTCATTTGATTTCTTTGATTTGTGAAAAAGAAGAACTCATAAAACGTATGCTGATCGATCGAAGAGATAATCAAACCATTCGAAAAAGTTTACAGTATCTTGAACTTTACAAAGATCTAGATACACAGAAAATCGATGTAACAACACTTGACGTTCAAAAGACGATAGATAAAATAAAGCGATGAAACTAAAAACTCATCGCCTTTTTTTATAATCGTTTTTCAAAACCGCCAGAAATTTTTTGTCCTTCACTTAAAGTTATAAAAGCATTAGGATCTATTTCTTTTACGATCTTGTTCAATCTACGGATCTCATATTTATTCAACGCTGTATATAAGATATAAAGATCATTATCAGTATATGCACCTTTACCAATCCAATAAGTTACACCTCGACCGGTTCGAGTCATAATTTCATTTTTTAATTCGGCTTTCTTTGTAAATATAAAAGCTGTCATATTAATATTTTGGTAATGAACTTTATCACATACAAAATACATGATCAACACAAAAATAATTGAATATAAAGTACTCTGCACATCAAAAACAACTGCGCATATTGCAAATAAAACAATATTCAGAAAAATCGATAATTTACCTACAGAAAAATTTGGTTTCGTTTTTGAAAAATATACTCCTAGAATATCCATGCCTCCAGCACAGCCACTACTTCTTAATGTTAGACCTATTCCAAATCCGCCAACAATTGCACCAAAGATCACATTGGAAAGCACATCATCCATAACAGGTGTCATCTGTCTTGGAAGAAGAGACAATGTTAACATCTGCACAACTACACTCAAAAGTGTTTTAAAACAAAATTCTTTAGAAATGGAACGAAATGCCAACATAAACAAGGGAATATTCAACGCCATGTTAATGATACCAGTTAAATCCAAAGACACCGGCACATTAACGAAAGATTGAATAAAATAGTCAAACAATTGAGCAAAACCAATGATTCCTCCTGAATTCAAACCGCTTGGCGTTATGAAAAAATACAAACCAAGCGCAAATAAAACACTGCCAAAGATAACTTGCAGATATAAGAATACTCGATTGTTTTCCATTTTACATCTAGTCCTCCTTTAACACATGAGAGCCTTCCATTAAACGAAGCCCTTTAGGAATCTTATTTTTAATTCTTTTTCCATCACTTTTTCCAAAACCAAAATTAATTCCTTTATAACATAAGGCGACATATCCTTTTCGTGTTTCCTGTTCAATTTCTAGGCCATGCATAAATTGATCCATCGTTTCAATTGATACGTCAACTGCCATTAAATAATTCAAACAGTTGGCCATATAAAATGCATGAGCTGGCTCAAAGCGTTTCTTTATAATATCCCCTACATATAGACCTTGTCGAAGTACCTTGATATTTTTCAGATCTATAAAAGGTCGCTTCATCAAATAAACTTTGTCATGATTGGTATAGAAATAATATTTGTCTTTTTCGATTTGGTCTTTTAAAAAACTGGTTACTAGTGCATCTAAAGAAGCCGATCTTAGACAAGATAGTTTTTTATCAACACCTGATTTCTTCTGCAATTTAGCTATAAAATGGCCTTCTCCTTGATCCATTGGAAAAATTCTTCGAACACCAGGAATAAAGCCTTCTCTACCAAAAGAGGAATCAATATGGATAAGCTCCATATCTTTATATTCATTTAAGAACCATTCAATTACATCCTCATTCTCTTCTTTTGAATAAGTACAAGTCGAATATACTAAGATTCCGTCTTTTTTCAATGCCTTATAAGCGTGAGATAAAATATCTTTTTGCCGTTTAGCACAAAATAACACATTATCTAAAGACCAGTTATCTTTAGCAATTTCGTGCTTTTTCATCATTCCTTCCCCACTGCACGGTGCATCCACCAAGACCTTATCAAAACACCCCTGCAGTTTACTACAAATGATTTCCGGTGTTGTGTTAGTAACTGCCATATTCACTATACCCATACGCTCCATATTTGATAATAAGATCTTCACTCGTTTCGAATCAATCTCATTCGATAATAAAAAACCATTATCGCCTAACGCTTGGGCAATCTGGGTACTTTTAGAACCTGGTGCAGCACATAAATCCAACACAATGTCATCTGGTTGTACATTCATTATTTCTACAGGAGCCGAAGCACTGGGCTCCTGTAGATAAAAAGCACCTGACAAATGAAAAGGATGATTTCCTAATGGCTGATCTACATAAAATGAATCTTTAGAAAAGATACTAGGTCTACCTAATACAGGCATATATTCTTTCAATATATCTGTATCTATCTTTTTTGTATTAACACGTAAACCTCGATACAACGGTTTATCTAATGATGCTAAAAAGACATCAAATTCGTCTGGTATATATGATTTAATACGTTCTAAAAATTCTTCATTCATATAACATCTCCTACAACAATACATTTTCAGGTCGGATCCTGCATGCGATATTGGAACATGTATTTGGCATATCAAAACCATTCCCAAAACTAAAATCAGCTCCCTGCATAAAATATTCGACAGCTTCTTCTAAAGAAACCCTTAATTCAAATATTTCAATATGCGTATGCGGCCCTGAGGAATTACCACTGTTTCCAGAAAGAGCCAATAAATCATTTTGTCGTACCTGCTGTCCTGGGTATACATAAATTTGGTTAGATAGATGAGCAAAGGAAACACCATATAGTTTTTCATCCACCGCACAAATCATACAAATCGTATTCCCTCCACCAGCAGGCCAACCACACCAGTTTTGCAGATATCCATTATCAGAATCCACAGGCGCATCCGCATACAAAATAATACCATTAGCAGGTGCTTTGACTTCAGAAAACATACTGGCTGCTATATCCAGCCCCAAATGCGTTCCTCCATCAGGATACGTCCATGTTCCCGCACTGATTGTACCATTTTCAATCACACTTGACCAATTTAAACTATAAGAATCGATTGAATAATTTCCGGCAACCAGACAACTTTCGTTAGTTTCATATTCTTCCAAATGTATGGCTCCATAGGCTGGCAGTTGTTCATTACCTTGAATGATCTTATGTACGTTATATTCTCCGGAATCTTTAAACTCTTGAATCTGAGAAGAAAAACGCGCAAATAAACGATCCTGCAAAGAAAATAAATGATCAATTTGATCCTGAAGTTTTGTACAGCTAATATGCAGTTTTTCATATTGATGACTGATTTTAGTATATTCTGTTTCTATTTTGCTTTTTTGTACTGTCTGTTCTTTAAGTTCATTTATAAACTCTTTGTCATAAGCATATTCTGTGTATGCATCGATCAATGTGTCATATGAAAAAGGATATCTTGTTTGTAAACGCATCAAGCATATAGAGCCCTGGGTTTTGATTTCATCATACGCTTTATCCACTGTTTCTTTTTGTAAACGTATCTGATTTAATTGTTTTTTTAATTGATCTTTTGTATCACTTATGACCTGCAATTGTTCACTAAGTTCGTTTAAATCTTTTGATAAAGCTAAAGAGATCTCATTTACTTGATCTAAACGACAATGTTCTACAAGCGTATCATAATCTACTTCTTCATTGGCAAAGGCATGCGTACAGCCACTTAAACAAAGAAAAAGACAGATGCATAGTAAAGAAAGTTTCATATTATTCTCCTATCTATGTCTGTCTTTCTAGTAATTTAATTTTACACAATTAGCTGCTAAGTTTCAATTTTCTTTTCGATACATCGCACCTGTATTTAAAACAACAAAAAAGAGCATTCCGGTCCAAAGAGCATTTAAAGTACAATCTAGTAAACCATGGATCAAGTAAACTAAAACAAAGCTAACCATCATACCAAACAGGGCTTTATGTTTTCTAACCTGCATCATTTCTTTGCCCAAATACACATAATATCCAACCAATAAAACTGTACCTATGATTCCATAAGATGAAATTGCATCGATATAAATATTATGAGCATGTGGGGCTTTATGCCAATCATATATAGGATACAAGCGTCCATATGTCTGAGGACCATTCCCAAAAAGCGGATACATGGCGATTCCCTGAAAAGCTCCATACCAAATATCAAAGCGACTTTCTAGAGTCGAAATATCGGAAAGCCTTGGAATAAGATCCGGGATCAGTAACACAGCAATGATACCTGCTAAAAACAAACCAATAGACAATAAGATCCATTTGCGTTCTCCATAACAAATAAAAAATACAGGAACCACCAAAGCTAATGGAACAAAAGCAGTCCGACATCCTGTTAAATACAACATGATTAGATTTACTACACCACAAAATACATAAAATGCTTTCTCCTTTAATGATGAACAATTGACCCATTTATACAAACAGCAAACAACAAAAAATTCAATCATTGTTGCATAGATGTTTGCATTTAAAAATGTAACATGAATTCGTCTAGAAGGTTTATTCTGCACATAAAAATCAAAAAAAGAATGATCTGCCAATTGTGAATAATAATTAAATTCAAAAAGGCCAAAGGCGGTAATGATCAAAGATAATAATAAGATCATCTCGATCATGAGATCAAAAACTTTTGATGAAATATGATCACGATAATAGGCAACATATGCACCTATCAACAACATTCCTAAAGCATTGATCACACCAATAGAATTCGCATAAAATAGGCTCACAACAATTTCCAATAAACAAAAAGCATATAAAAATTTTGCTCCTGTTTGATGTTTGATCGAAGAAATTAGGTTCTTTTTAAAAAGAGCATAAATAGTTACGCTTGCGATGCAGATCGTAGATGCATACATCGGCAAAAATAAAACAAAGGCAACAAATAGAATCAGTTTATCTTCTAGTGATAAACTTTTTATATCTTCAATTCTTGATCGTATATACTGCATAAAATCACTCCATCTAATTTAAAAGAGAAACCAGTAATGATTTCTCTTCATGATTATTGTAATCCGTTAATCAACTGTTGATAATAAGCAATCGTGCTTTGCGCTTGAGAAATTAGCTGATTGTTTGTATCAATTTGTGACTGGATTTCTGTAGTATCCTGTCCTGTAGATTGTGCATATTCTAGATCTTGTTGAAGAGTAGATGCATAAGCTGTGTATTCCTGTAAGCTTGCATTATATTGATCTATCAAAGATTGATAATATGCAATCTGCTCATTATTTGCAGCTTGTTGAGCTGCCTCAGCTTCTTGTTGCTGCTGTTGTTGTAACTGCTGATATTCAGTATACAAAGCGCCGAAAGATTTTTGTGTCTGTTCACGACTTAAGTCATCAATCTTTTTTTGCAAACTACTTGTGAGACCATCATATTTTGTTTTTAGATTGACAACATTCATCTTTTCATCATCGGTTTTTGAACTCCAGTTTGTCAAATAAGCCACAATTTCCTGATAATCAGGATTTTGTTCATCTTCCTGCTCATCATTCAAAGCTTTTAATTCTTTATAAAGCGCATTGAAAGTTTGACCTGTCTGTTCTTTAAAATAACTATTTATTTCTGTTTTTTGTTTATCCAATAACGAATCATAATCTTCCTTAAGATCCAAGATTTCCGATTTTTCCGCATCAGACATCATGTCCCATTCATCCGCATAGGCAACTAATTTATCATAAGAAGCCAGTTGGGCCTCTGTTGCCACATTCTGTGGATCATATATGTAAATCTTATAAGCATAAGCTCCCATTAATCCAAGTACCACAACGACGCATGCAATGATCGCAATGATCTTTTTCTTTCGGTTTGGATCCACTTTTTTTAACTTTTCTTTTTTCTTCTTTGGTTCTTTTACAGCTTCTTCTTTTGTACTTTCTTCTTGAATAGGTTTATTTTCAACTTCAACATCACCATCTAAGGCATCATGAACATTTTTCAAAGAAGCATTCATCAAGTCATCTTTTCCTAAAGAATAAGTTGTAAAATCTTCTTCCTCTTCAAAATTAGAATCATCTAGACTCTGTTGAAATGTATAGCGTCTTTCTTCTTCTTCAATCGGCAACTGCCCTCTTTCTTTTCGAAGCATATCTAAAGCACTGGAAAGTTGGCGTTCTGCTTGCTTTCTTTGGCTTACATCCTGTGTTTTTTCTTCTTTAGGCATATCTTTAAATAATGCCATTTCTGTTTTTCTATCTAAAAGTGCCTGAGCAAAATCATCTATTTCTTCTTTCGACACTGAATTTTGATCTGTTTTCCCCTTGTTTTCAGACATTCGTAAGTTCCTCCCACTTGGAAATATTATATCAATCGCTTTAAAAAATTAAAAGTAAGTTTCTATGATTTTCATAATAAAAGAAAAAAGCCTTTATTCAAAGGCTCTTGGACAAAAAATGGTGGACTCTTAGGGATTCGAACCCTAGACCCACTGATTAAGAGTCAGTTGCTCTGCCAACTGAGCTAAGAGTCCATCAATCAGTGCTTAATAATATTAGCATATTTTCAAGACGGAAACAAGAGTTTTTGTACCATTCAATTAAAATCTCATAGGAATATCCTATGAGATCTTACGTTTAAATAAACTTTTTTATATCCTCTATCAATTTATATCCTTGATCATATAAGGACTCTAATTGTTCTTTATCTTTATTTAAAGTTTTCATATTCTCAATATGTTCTGGTGATACAATACAAACTTTTCCACTTCTTTCAAGTTCTAAAGCTGTAGCCAACTGTTCGTTATAAAGATAAGCTCGGTTCATCAGTTTCTTTGATGATTCTGGATAAGAATGTTCCAGTAATTTTGCCGGGACTAGATCTTTTTTAGGATCACGCATCCATGTCTTAGGTCGAGTTAAGATCAAAACGATCTTGTCGCATCCCTTATCTAAAGCTCTTTGTAAAGGAATAGGATCCGACATACCACCATCGAAATAAACTTCTCCATCGATTGGATATGGCCTACAAAGAACAGGAAGACAACTACTCGCCTTCAAAATGTCGTAACAGTTAACAGGCATATCTTTTTTAGAAAAATACACAGCATTTCCAGTCTCTGCTTCTGTACTAACAACTTCTAATTGCATCGGGTTTGAAGAAAAAGTACTATAATCAATTGGATCTTCCCCATTTGCATTGCTTAAACCTGAGTATATATAATCAAGGTCTACATAATTTCCTTTTTTAACTAGGTTTTTAAATGACATATATTCTTTTCTGAATGCATACTCTGTATAAAATCGCTTGCTCCTTCCTTTCTGTTTTGCCATAAAACCTGCTAAATTTGCACTTCCAGCCGAAACACCGATTCCTAAATCAAATGTAATGTTGTTTTCTAGGCATGCATCAAATACACCGGCTCCAAATATATCGCGCATTCCACCGCCTACATCAATAATTCCAATTTTCATACAAAGTATTATAACGCTTTTTTCATAAATGTTAAGTTTTACAAAAAAAATTAAGGAAAGCTTTCTTTCCTTAATTTATACGTTCATATACTACATGCTTATAATGTACATCATTTTCAGTGATATCATTAATAACGCTTCGATGATATTCTGATTTATCAAACTCTGGGAAATAAACATCTGCATCATAAGATTGATCGATTTCTGTCAAGATCAACTTTGACGCAAAAGGTAACATTTGACTATAAATCTGAGCCCCGCCAATCACAAATATTTCCTCATCCTTATCTTGATAAGCTTCCATAAAAGCATTGATATCACTGAATATTTCTACTTGCTGATCCAAATCTGGATTACTTCTAGAAATAACAATATGATGTCTTTTAGGCAACATACCGGGCAAAGATTCAAAAGTTTTTCTACCCATTATGATCGTATGTCCTTTTGTTTGTTCTCTAAAAAATTTAAGATCTGTAGGTAAATGCCAGATTAAATCATTATTTTTCCCTAATTCACGATTTTTTCCAATTGCAGCGATCATTGTTAGTTTCATAAAATCTCCTATTGAGCTAATGGAAATTTAATTTTTCCCATATGTTCATACCCTATTAATTTAATATCTTTAATATCTTTAGAAGAATCAAAATCATAGAAATCTTTAATTTCAGGGTTTAACCATAATTCCGGTGCTTTTAGATCACCTTTTGTATGAAAACGTTCCAACTGTTCTTTGATTCCATCAACCTGATTCACATAAATATGAGCATCTTTGATGGACCAGTCAATCGTACCTGCTTTTAATCCTGTGACTTGTGCCAACATTTTCAATAATACTGCATACTGTGTTACATTGAATGGCAATCCTAAAGGAACATCACAACTTCTTTGATGCACCCATGCATTTAATGTACCATTTGTCACATCCCATTCACTCGACCAAACACAACTAGGTAAAACAGCTGTATCCAAATATTCATCCTGCCATAAGGAAATCACTCTTCTTCGATCGTTTACATTATTTTTTAATGAATCAATCAAACGATCCATCAATTTAAATCTCTTAACGATATATCCATAAGCAGTTCCAATCGTATTGGCAAATTTAGGATCAAAATGTTTAAGTACTTCTCCTGTTTTTTCATCACGCCAATCTCCGTTTTCATCAATTTGCCAAAGATCCCATATATGCACATTGCGTTCCTGAAGCCATCGAACATCATTTGACTGTGCTTGATAGATCCATAACATCTCAAGGACCGCTTGACGAATAAACAGTTGTTTTGTGGTCAAGATTGGAAATTCTTCTCCAACATTTAATTGAAAATGAGCACTTGGTAATTTAATCGTATCAATACCTGTACGATTGGCTACCTGTACACCATTGGTCAAAATATTTTCGCAAAGTTCACAATAAATCTTATCCCAAGCAGACATTATTTGTCCTCCTTAAGTACATGATCAAATAAGAAATGCCCTAATGCATCTTCATCATTGGTGTATTCACTGACATAATTTGCGACATCTTTTGCTCCCTGACATCCATTTTTCATACATACGCCCATTCCAACATAATCAAGCATCTGAATGTCGTTAGCCTCATCACCAAAGGCAACGCAGTTTTCAAGATTCACTCCAAAGTGCTTACAAAGTTTTTTAATTCCATATCCTTTATTGATGGCCGGATCACAATACTCAAATAAATTATTTGCAGTATTAAATCCAACACAATCATCTCTTTTGAATAATTTAGAACGTTCTACAACTTTTGGCATATATGCTGGATCACAATAAATGATTAGTTTGTTGACAGTACGATCTTTTAAGAAAGACTCCATATCGACTTCTATTTCTGTTTCTCCAAACAGTTTAGCATGTGCTCTTGTTTCTTCAGTTGATTTACTAGTATAGCGAATATCACCTACTAAGACATGGAAAATAACATCCATATCTTTATAAAAGTTGATGATATCCAAGATGATCTTACCATCTAATAAGTGAAACTCTTCCTTTGTACGACGACGAATATCGTATATGACACCGCCGTTCATACCCATAATGAAGCTGACACTATCTTCGATTTTCCAATCTTCCAACATTGCGTGTACTGTTTCTACAGGTCTTCCAGAGGCAATGCCAAATAAGATTCCTTTATGTTTTAAAGCAGAAATCGCTTCGCGATTTAGTTTAGATACTTCCTTTTTACTGTTTAAGAAAGTTCCATCTAAGTCAGTCGCAACGAGAGTTACAGTATTCATAAAATTTCTCCTTATTGTTTATTGTATTTTAAGAAAGCGGCATACCCTTTCTTTGCTTCATAAATATCGGCTTTTGAAGCCAATTCAAATGGGGCATGCATATTGTGTAAGGCAATACCGCAGTCAATGACCTGCATACCATAATTAGCTAAGATGAAGGCAATTGTTCCCCCTCCACCTTGATCGACCTTACCAAGTTCACTCGTTTGATAAATAACATTGTCTTTGTCCATTACAGCTCTTAACTGTGCTAGATATTCAGCATTGGCATCATTACATCCGCTCTTTCCTCTAGAACCTGTGTATTTATTGAACACCAATCCTTTTCCAAATTCAGCCTGATTTCTTGGACTGCTGACAGATGCGTAAATTGGATCGTGTGCCGCAGAAACATCGCTTGATAACATATCTGAATTAATAAATGCACGCTTTAGTGCAAGTTCGTTGTAACAATTCATCGCATTCATAACTTCGGCAACAAAGTTTTCAAAGAATTTTGATTTCATACCAGTAGCTCCATTAGAGCCTACTTCCTCTTTATCTACAAGAAGACATACTCCTGTTCTTTCAAGGTCTATAGCTTCTAATTGAGCTCTTAATGATGTATAAGCACAGATGCGATCATCATGCCCATAACCTAAGATCATGGATTCATCAAAACCACATGAACGAGCTTTACCACTCGGTACAACTTCAAGTTCAGCACTGATGAAGTCTTCTTCTTCAAAGCCATATTTATTCTTTAATAATTTAAGAATGTTTGCTTTTACTGGTTCTTTTTCTTCTTCATTTAAAGGAATGGAACCAACCGTAACATTTAAGTTCTCTCCTTCGATCACCTCAGAAGCTTTTTTCTGCATTTGATCTGCACTTAGATGAACCAAAAGATCACTAATCACAAAAACTGGATCTTCTTCCTTATCACCGACTTCAATTTCAATAGTCGATCCATCTTTTAAACAAACTACTCCATAAATAGCCAAAGGAATCGTTACCCATTGATATTTCTTTACACCACCATAATAGTGCGTATCAAAATATGCAATTTCTCCATCTTCATATAAAGGATTTTGTTTAAGATCCAACCTCGGTGAGTCAATATGTGCACCTAAAATGTTCATTCCCTCTTCTATGGGTCTATTACCAATATGCATCAAGGCAACCGATTTATTCATCATATTCATGTATACTTTATCTTGAGGTTTTAAAGATTCTTTATTTTTAATGATCTCGTTAATATCTTTATATCCATGTTTTTTAGCTTCTTCCAAGATCAAAGAAACACATTTTCGTTCCGTTTTTCCTTTGCTTAAAAAAGCCATATAGTCATCTGATAAATTCATGACTTCTTTAATTTTTGTTTCATCATATGTCATCCATGCATTTTTCATAATGTACCCTCCAATTGCTTTAATAATCTTTTAGATAGATTGATCTTATCGGCATCTGTATTATGCCACTCGATCGTACCCGTCGAATCATTCAAAAGATTTTTATGAGTCAATATATCTTTTAGATGATGTGCTGTGCCATAGTTTCCGTCAATCAGCTGAATAGATGAAGGCAGCATATCCTGTAGGCGCTCTTTATAAAAGACAAAATGTGTACATCCTAAAACAATACTGTCAATTTCTTCTCCTTGTGTCTGATGTAAATACTCATGCAATGCTGCATATACTAAATCAGTATTCTGCAGTTTTTCAGTTTCAACTAGTTCAACCAATTTTGGACAAGGAATCTTGTAAATCGTATGTTCATCTTCAAAGCGTTCCATTAGACGGGCAAACTTTTTTTCTTTTAATGTAAGGTTTGTTGCCCAAACGGCTATTTTTTGATGTTCACCTTTTTCACAAGCGACTTTTAAAGCCGGCTCCATACCGATAATATCAATTGGATATTTATCCCTTAATAAGTTCACACAGGCACTCGTTGCCGTATTGCATGCAATGACAATGGCTTTTACATCTTGTGCCATAAAAAAATCGCAGATTTCAATACAACGTTCTGTAATCTCTTCCTTAGATTTTGTTCCATATGGATTATGAAGACTGTCACCAAAATAGATCAGATCTTCCTTAGGCATTAAATCATGTATCGTATGCAAAACACTGATACCACCTAGACCTGAATCAAAAACGCCGATCTTACTGGAAAAATCCATAGATATATCAACTCCTGACTTTGTAAATTATACCCTTATTTATATATTATTTCTAGCTATATACATGAAAAGAACTGGCTTTTCAAAACTTATTTTTTCATTATGATAAGTTTTGCACCAGTTCTTTTCTTTGTTATATTCCATAATTTCTTGAACTATTTACCTTTATCATCTTTTCTGGAAGACTTTCTCTTAAAGGTTTTTTCTTCCTCCTCTAATTTGAGTCGCTATCTTCTCTTTCATGAAGTTAATACTTCTTCTTGAGATTTTATCCTCATTATTCAGGATTTTCTTATTTTTGTCTTTCTTCTACCTTGTTCAAGAATTTTATGGATATTACATAGATTTTTTATCTATGTTATAACCTGTTTCTTTTTACACTCATATAATAACATAGAAATTCTTACTTACAAGTCAAGTGGAAAAGTTGGTCACAATAATGGAATTTCTTATAAGAAAAAGAAAAAAAGTGCTTCTACAAGCACTTTTGACTATTCAACACCGATGATGAAAGAATAAACCGGTTGATTCCCTTCATGGATTTCTACTTCAGCATCGGAAGTATCTTCGATATATTCGGCAATCTCTTCAGCTTGTTCCAGTGTTGCTGTATCACCATAAATTAATGTTACAAGTTCAGAATCCTCATCTAACATTTTGTCTAACAAAGCTTTTGTTGAAGCCATCATATCTGGATCCGATACAACGATGGCTTTTCCAAAGATGCCCATATATTCATCTTTCTTGATTTCCAAGCCTTCGTATGTTGTATCTTTAATAGCATACGTAACTTCTCCGGATTTAACATGATCGATAGCTTCCTGCATTTCGGTTAAGTTATCTTCAATGTCTACTTCAGGATTGAACATGATACATGCACTTAATCCTTGAGGAATCGTCTTTGTTGGAAGCACATGAATATCCTTGTCTTCACAAACTTGACATGCCTGATTTGCCGCAAGAACAATATTTGAGTTATTTGGAAGAATAATAATGTGATCTGCATTTACTTTTCCAATAGCCGATACAAAATCTTCTGTACTAGGGTTCATTGTTTGGCCTCCGCCGACAACGATATCCGCTCTTAATTCTTTAAACATCGCATCGATACCTTTGCCTGGAGCAACAGTGATGATTGCATATTTTTTATGCTCTGCAACAACTTCTTCTTCCTCTTCTTTTTCTAAGATGTTGTCATGCTGTTCCTGCATATTTTCAATTTTTAATTTTATGAAACGTCCACGACGTTTTCCCATTTTAATGGCTGTCTGAGGTTCTAAAGTGTGGACATGAACTTTAACTAGATCATCATCTTGTACACAAACGATTGAATTTCCAATCGTTGCTAATTCGTTTTTGAAATCTTCTTCAGAAAAGTGCTTAATTCCTGTTGGTGTTAGATGAAGGATAAATTCCGTACAGAATCCAAATTCCTCTTCTCCCCCTTCAATTTTTGTTTGAGCACTATCATATGAGGAAGCATCATTCGATGGAGCAATCACTTCACCTTTCATCGCAGACAAAAAGCCTTCCAAAATAATACAAAGTCCTTTACCTCCACTATCAACAACACCAACTTCAGCAAGAACTGGTAAAAGTTCCGGTGTTCTAAGAAGCGATTCATTTGCCTCAAGCACCATTTTCTCCATAACTTTGATGCAGTCTGTGATTTCTTCTGTCACAGTATAAGCATATGTATAATCTGCTGCCTCTCTGACTACCGTTAAGATCGTTCCTTCAACCGGACGCATAACAGCTCGATAAGCAACTCTAGATCCATTCACCAAGGCTTGAGCAAGCTGTAAAGCATCCATGTCTTCTAGATGTTCAACAGATTGAAAAAAGCCTCTAAAAATTTGTGAAGTAATAACACCAGAGTTTCCTCTAGCCCCCATCAATAATCCTCGAGATAAAACTTTGGCCACCTTGCCAACATGATCTTCCTCTACTTTGATTGCATCATTGACTCCGCTAGAAAAAGTCAAAGACATATTTGTTCCGGTATCACCATCCGGTACCGGGAATACGTTTAAAGAATCGACTTCAGCCGAATGATTGGTAAGATTATTCATACCTGAAGCCAACATATCTTTAAATAACTTTCCACTTATTCTCTCCATGTGATTCACCTACTTCAATACTCTTACGCCCTGGACGAAGATATTTACCTGAGAACATTTTACTTCTAGTGTTTTTTCCAAAACATACTTAACACGTTTCTGTGCTTCATAAACAACTTCATGTAGCTTAATGCCATGTAAAGCAATGATGTAAAGATCCAAAACAAGGCCTTCTGCATCCTGACGGACAACTACGCCTTTAGCATAATTTTCTTTTTTTAATAATTCGGCCCAACCATCACGAACTGCTTTCTGTGATGCCATTCCGACAACACCATAGCATTCTGTGATCGTTCCACCAGCTAGACTTGAGATCGCATCAAGAGAAATACTGATATTACCATACTCGGTTGATTTATTTATAGGCATATTAAAATCCTCCTGTTATTAACTAATTATATCGCAACTATTCAATGAAAACAAACTTATTCAACAATCTGATCATAAGAAGCTGTCTCTGCATTCCAACGATACAGTAAACCTGTATTAGGATCACGATAAACATCTAAACTAGCTGAATATTCAAGTCCTAGATCATTATTGATTGTCCAGTCTGTGGCTTGATCATATACACTTTGGGTATTTTCCGTTATCTCTTGTGATGTATCAGTCGTTTCCTGTTGATTTTCTTCTGTATTTTGGTTTTGATCTTCTTCTTTTGCTTCATCTTTGGCATTCGTGCTGCCATCAATCAAACTACCTATATCAGCACAGTCGATCTTATCTATAGCTGAATGTTGTGCATCCAATAATAAACACGCATTCTGACCATGAAGTTCTGTTAACATCGCCTGATAATTTGCCATCATGACTAAAGAATCCATACTTGTATAAACAATGTTACCATCCTGCATTGTCATCTTGATCATATTGTCATCATACGAAGTTTGAAATGGGACCATTTCCGCAATTTTTTCTATAACAGAACGAGACAGTGATTTTGCGTTTTTCTTAAACTGCTTCGCAATTTCTTTACGTTGTGATTCGTTAAAATCTGATAAAAGTGGAAAATGTACAATCGTTTTTAAGTACTTTGTATCTAATTCAATCGATTCATTATCTATAGTTAACAAGTAATTCTTATTGTCCTGTACATAATAACCGATGACCACCTTCTCTTCAATTTCAAACGATATCTTGTTTTGTGATTTGTGTACCGTAGCATCGGCAATCAAAGGATTGCTTTCAAGTCGATTCTCAATCAAAAAACCAGGTGTTAGCCATAATCTGGTATCCGTACTAACATCAGCAATCTGATAAATCTGTTTATCAGTATAATAATAATTTCCGCTCGAGCTTAAAACATGTGTCCTTGAATCAAATGAAAAATAATAAACAACCAAACTAGCCAAAACAAAAACAATACTGCTTAAGATGATACACGTTCTAATTGAAAATGAACGTTTCTTTTTAGATTTTTTTTGTTTTCTTACCAATGCATCTGCTCCACTTCTGGAATCAGATCAATATCATACAGTTCTTTTGCCTTGGCTTGGATCATTGTGATCAAGGCACGAACATCGGAAGCTGTAGCATCTCCAGTCGCATTGACAATAAAGTTACAATGCTTTGTACTGACTTGAGCGCCACCTATTTGATGCCCTCTTAATCCCATCTCTTCGATCAATTTCCATGCCGGGATCGTTTCCGGATTTCTGAACACACTTCCGGCACAAGGCATATTCAGAGGTTGTGAATCCATTCTTCGTTTTCTTCTTGAGTCCATCAGATCTCGAATATCATCATGTTCAGCTTTTTCAAGTTTAAAGCGGCCAGCTAATATTGTCCAATCTTTATGTTCTTGAAAAGCAGAGTGTCTATATCCATAATCTAAATCTTCCTTTTTGATCCATTCAATACGTCCATTCTTTAATACACAAACATCAATCAATAAACTTGAAAGATTTGATCTATAAGCTCCTGCATTCATATATAGACCACCACCTACAGAACCAGGTATTCCAGAGGCAAATTCCAACCCGGATAAAGAACGTTTCATAGCTTCCACAGATAAATTGATAATTGAACATCCTGCCTGAGCTACTAGAGTTCCATCCGGTTCAAAATAGTAATCGTTTAATGTACCGTCCAAATTAATGATCGCACCATCAAAATCAGTATCATCACATAAGATATTTGAACCTCTTCCAGTTACATGATACGGAATTTTTTCATCCTGTAATATATCCAGGATACACATCAAAGCCGTTTCGTTGTGTGGTGTTATATAATAAGCAACATTTCCACCAATGTGGTATGTTGTATGTTTCTTCATTGGTTCATTTTCCAATACTTTTCCATATACTTTTAATCGTGTTAAAACAGACATATAATTCCCCTTTATTTATTCTTTGATCAATTTTACCATTTCATCGATGATGTCATAAGCTGCATCAGGCTTTCCTAATCGAAGGGCATTTTGATGAACTTGTTTCATCATTTCTTCATTCATGAATAGTTCTTTGATTGCTTTTTTTAGATTTGTCGCATTTAAATCTTTCTCTTCGATCATAAATGCCGCCTTTTGATCCACCAGTACTTTTGCATTGTAATATTGATGATTGTTGGCTACATAAGGACTAGGAATCATAATTGAAGGGATTCCAAGACCCGTTAATTCAGCAATCGTCGTTGCTCCAGCCCTGCAGATCATACCATCAACATGTGCATAGATCTTTAATGTATCTACATATGGCACAACAAATACATTTTCCTGCGAATCAAATAGATGAAGATCATCCGAATTATTCTTTCCACATACATACAAAAACTGCAGATCTTTCGGCATGTCTGTCAAAGAATCTTTCATCAAGGCATTTACACTGCTTGACCCTAATGATCCCATCATGATCAATATCGTTTTTTTATCTAATGATAAGCCTAATGACTTAAAATACATTTCATCAAAAGAAGCTTCTTTGGCGATGGTTGCACGTGGGTTTCCCAATAGGATCGTTTTATCGCCAGGAAAAACTTCCTCGCACTTTGTATAACAAGTAATGATCTTATCAACTTTATTCATCACCAACTGGTTTGCCTTTCCTACGATCGAATTCTGTTCATGGATCATCGTTTTAATGTGCATAGAACGACCTGCCAAGATCACAGGTGCACTCACATACCCACCAAAGCCAATTACGATATCCGGCTTAAACTCTTTTAAATACATCTTGCTTTTACGATACGCAAAAAACAACTGACTTATGGCTCTTAACTTAGAAAAGATTGAACCGACTAAACCAGAAGTATGTAAAGATTTGAAATCATAACCATAGGAAGGAATAAGATCTGCTTCCATACGATCGTTGTTTCCAATAAATAAGATTTGAGTATCTGGGTACAGCTGTTTCACTTTATCTGCCAAGGCTAATGCCGGATAAATATGTCCTCCTGTACCACCTGTCACAAAACATATCTTCATAAGCAAACCTATACAAGTATACCATAAAAACGATAAAATCAATCGATAATTTTAATTGGATCTGTTATTTGGTTCAACACACCCGTTAAAATTAAACGTCGATCTGAATTAAAACCATAATCAAGATCACACGTTGATAGTGTAACCAATGATTTATCGGTAGTATCAACATTGTTATAATACAATGCATTAGTCTTCATTTGATTAATTACATCATCTCGATATCCTCCAAATGAAGTTGTGTAATATACAGAACCATCATTTGATTTTGCATATGTCATGATTTGACATTCATAATTCGCATTCGGCGTCAAAAGATAGAACACCGGATGTTCACTAAAGAATGTCTGATCACTATAGTTTTTCAAATCCGTAAACATTCCTCCACCTTCAACAGAGTGACCGTAAATAATGGAATTATTGTCAGTAAAAGAAGGGTTTGCCTGATAGTCTAGAAAGATAGCTCCTCTTTCATTATATTCATTTTTTGTAGTATGTGTTAAATAGTAACTATTGTCATCACCTTGGACCACTGGAAAACTAATATTGCATCCAGGCACATAGACCCAGGCAATAATATCGGGATTTTCTGCCTGCAAGCTTGCCCAATCTGGTTGTAGATAGTCTTCTTCTATTACATACTCTTGTAAAGCAGCTGTTTCATCTTCAACTTGTTTTGAAGATGAATAAATTAAATATAACTGGTAGGCACTAAAAGCAAACACCCCTACACAAATCAACATTAATATTCTATATAACCATTTTTTCATAAAAATATTTTAATATGAATCCTATGTATTTTTCAACATAAAACGCCAATAAAAAAGGTGTCTCCAATTAGGAAACACCAACATAAATGCTATTTAGAAAGTTTAGATGCAGCTGCCTTATCAATAACAACTGTTACATCTGGATGATTCTGCAATGCAGATGCTGCACATGCTGTATCAACTGGTCCTTCGATCATTGCTTTTACTGCATCAGCTTTATTTTCACCATTGGCAACTAATAACACTTTTTTAGCTTTCATGATCGTACCAATACCCATAGAAATTGCCTGAGTTGGAACTTTGTTGATATCATCATCAAAGAAACGAGCATTCGCCTGACGTGTGTTTTCTGTAAGATCCACGATATGTGTCAAGATATCAAATGGTGTACCAGGTTCATTGAAACCGATATGTCCATTTTGACCAATTCCTAACAATTGTAGATCAACAGATACTTTCTCAAGTTCTTTTTCATAAGCTGCACAATCTTCAGCTGTACTTCCATAAGGTACATGTGTATTTGCCGGATCGATATCGATACCATCAAACAAGTTTTCTTTCATGAATGTGTAGTATGATTGAGGATCATTGCGGTCGATGCCTACATATTCATCTAAGTTATAAGATTTAACATCTTTATAGCTTGTTCCATTTTCCTTGTGATCCTTGATCATGTTTTTATAAAGACCAACTGGAGAACTTCCTGTTGCAAGTCCTAGAACACAATCAGGTTTAGATGTAACCAATTCTTTGATAACTTCAAAAGCTTTTAATGATAATTCATCATAATTTTCGCAAATAATAACTTTCATAATATTATACCCTCCGTTATTCACTAAAAAAATTATAGCACAGAAAGCGTTTAAATAAAGGGCAAAAATCGCCATTTATTTACCTTTTGATAGGAAAAAGTTTTATGTTTACATTTTTGCCTTTTTTATTTGTAACTTTTATCAAAATTGTATTTTTGTACAAATATTTGAGTATAATAAAGACAGCGATAGGAGGAATTTTATGCCAAAACAAAATCCATTATTAAATATCGTTTCCTTGCAGAAACAAGGAAAAGCGGTAGCTATTTATTCATGCTGCTCTAGCAATTCTTTTGTAATCAAAGCCGCAATGGAAACTGCAAAAAAACAAAATTCATGTGTCTTGATCGAATCAACCGCAAATCAGGTCGATCAAAATGGCGGTTATTCTGGTATGACACCAAAAGACTTTTATGAGTTCTGTCTACAAGAAGCTGAAAATGCAGGTCTTGATAAAGATCGTGTTTTCCTTGGAGGCGATCACTTAGGTCCTTTAACAGTCAGCTCAAAACCAGAAAAAGAAGCAATGGAATATGCCAAAACACTCGTACATGATTATGTAAGAGCCGGATTTACAAAGATCCATATTGACACAAGCATGAAAGTAGCAGATGATGATCCAAACATGCGTTTAAGCGATGAGATCATCGCAAGACGTGGTGCTACTCTTGCCAAAGTATGCGAAGAAGCTTATCAGGAATTATTAGAAGAAAACCCTGAAGCGATTCATCCAGTCTATATCGTTGGTAGTGAAGTACCAATCCCTGGTGGTGCTCAGGAAGAATCCAGTGGAATGCAGGTTACTAAACCTCAGGATTTCAGAAATACTGTAGCTGCATTTGAAAAAGCTTTTGAAGATATGGGAATCAAAGAAGCTTGGAACCATGTCATTGCTGCTGTCGTACAACCTGGTGTAGAAGAAAAAGATGCAGGTTGTGAAGAATATGATAGAGAACGAGCTAAAGATTTAATGGCCAGCATCAAAGAATATGACCAGCTTGTATTTGAAGGACACTCAACAGATTACCAGACAAAATACAAATTGAGAGAATTGGTTGAAGATGGTGTTGGAATCTTAAAAGTAGGTCCAGGATTGACATATGCTGCACGTGAAGGTATTTTCTCTCTTTGTGTTATCGAAGAAGAACTTGCCAAAGTATATGATTTTGAAACAAGTCATTTCAAAGAAGCATTAGATAAAGCTATGTTGGCAAATCCTGGAAAATGGCAGCCTTATTATCATGGTACTGAAAAAGAAATTGCCTTTAAGCGTCAATATTCTTTCTCAGATCGCTGCCGCTACTACTTCCCAGTCAAAGAAGTCCAAGATGCTTTAAACAAATTGATCAGTAATTTAAGAGAACATCCTGTACCACTTCCATTGTTATCTCAATACATGCCAATGCAGTATACAATGGTTCGTGAAGGAACATTAAAAAATGATCCTGAAGAATTAATTAAATCACGTATTGCATACACAATTGAAGAATACACATTTGCTTCTCATCAGGAAGAGTTAGTTCGATAACAAAGGCTGAATTTTCAGCCTTTTTTTGATAAAATAAATATATGAATAAACACCTTTTAAAACAAACAATTATCTATTTAAACGAGTTTTCTTTAGACGATGATCATGATTTAGTTTCTCAAACTGTAAGAGAAATCAAACGACAAGATCCTTCCATGAGTGAAGGGGATGTCATCAAGGTAATTCACCTTCTGCAAAAAATCCACGCTCTTGAATGGCTTGATACCACTTTGGACATGTTTCCTTCAACAGTCATCTTCTCAAAAGCGAACCCTAACTCAGATGTAGAAGCTTTAGCTGCTTATGAAATAGCTCTAAGAAGCAATCTGGATCTGAATGAAGATCCTATGAAAAGTTTCTTGAAACTGACCACATTTTATGATGAAAACGAAAATATTCGCAAAGAACTTTGTACTATGGCAAAACAAATTGAAAATGAAATTGATCAGGATATTGTTTCTGAAACACTTAATATTATTTATACTGAATCAATCATTAAACGAAAATCAAATTTGGAATATCGTAATCAAAATCGTAAAATGATCAACTTTGATAATCAAGACTTTATTTTAGAACGACTGCCTCAAAGAGGCATCCCAGTCTCTAGAGAGGCCACAAAAGATCTTCAAAGTTTCTTTAAAGATACACAGATGCATGAATTTGATCATGCCTGTCCAATATGTCATATAAAAGTTCCTCAGCTTTTGATTGCATCTCATATTAAACCATTTCGCGATTGTGCACATATTTATGAAACGGCAACACATGATAATGGACTTCTGTTATGTCGCAACCATGATTTTTTGTTTGATCAAGGATATATAAGTTTTAACGATGATGGTACAATCATCATTTCCAAAGCTTTGATAGAAAAAGATCCACACTTAGAACACTTTAATTTTGATACACGACTGGATCCTATTTATATGACAAAGAATCGTCGAAAATTTTTAAAATACCATCGTGAAAACATACTAAAAAGATGAGCTAATCAAATTAACTCATCTCTTTTTTTACATTTCAAACCATTGAATATCGCATTCATCCAATTCAACTTCAAAGTTTGAACCATCCCCTTTATAGATGGTCGTTTTCTGTGGCTCATATGTATTATTTACGACACAGAAACTGTTTGTAGATGGATATACGTTTACATCCACATTGTAGTTATCTGAATACCAACGTTTCATCTGATCTTCTTTATGAGCAGCATAGAAGATTGCTCGATATAGAAGTCTTGCGTTTTCAAAGCTGAATGGAAGTCCATTGATATAGACACCACGGCCTTTACCATATTCATTGACCGCTAAATTTACATGAAGATCTTTTTGAGAAAGAATCTTTGTGTCTGGCAATGCATATACATCATTAATGCATTCCCCCCAGTCCTCATGTTCTAATTGTTCTGTAATGAAGTGGTTTTCTTCTGCTTCCCAATTGTATTTATCTGTATGCATTGTGAAGCCCAATTCCTTATCGACTCCTAAGACATCATAAAGAGTAAAGAATTTACCATTTTTGCTGATGGCAGTTGGTTCACCAACTCCAATAAAGCCTCCGCCTTGATCAACATAACGACGTAATGCTGTAATAATCGCTTCATCAAATTCGATTCCACCGCTAAAACTTGTATAAGCAGAACCAATATTCAAGACTACATCAACATCATCCAAGATCGAAGCATCTTCACGAATTTCATCAAAACTGATAAAACGTACATCAAACGGATATCCACTCAAAGCTTCCATTACCCCTGTATATGAATAAATCTGTTTATACCAGATGGCATGATGGACTAAGTGTGTTCCCCAGCGACGTAACTCACCCCAGCTATTGATCACCGCTACTTTTAATAAGTTATGTGGCACTTGTTGATTTACATGAGAATACAAAGTTCTGAATTCATCACAAACCTTTTCGATATAGTCAATAAATTCAGGGAAATCCAAGGCTAGCTTTAAGTATCCTCCATACCCAATACGATCTACTGGACTACGCAGGATGGCTCTTCGTGCGGTTACCCAGTTGATCTTAGCTTCTTTTAATGGATCGCCGTTTTCATGGAAGACATCTGGGAAAAAGTATGGCAAGAATCTTCCTTCGGTATATTTGACCCCTTTTATATCTGAGATCATACGAAGGGTCGTTCCAGAACCAACCGAACCTACAACAGCATCCAAGCCAATAGATTCAAAATATTTACCATATGGTTCAGTCCCAATCCAATGATCTCCTAAAAACATCATAGCTTCTTTTCCGTATTCATGACAAATATCAACGAATTTTTTAGCTAGCTTACAAACCTCACGCTGCTGGAAATCCATAAAATCACGATACTCTTTTGTAGGAACACAGAAAGTAGAATTGTTGAATCCCTTGTTAATGATATATTCTGGTCTAAATGGATATCCTACTTCTTTTTCAAATTGTTCCAAGATATATGGTGAAACAGAAGCACTGTATCCAAACCAGTCGACAAATTTTTCACGCGCAAATTCATCAAACTGCAACGTAAACTGATGGAAGAATGTTGTAAAGCGAACCACATTTACATCATTGCGTTCCTGACAGAATTTTCTAAATTTATCCAGTACATACTTTTGGGTTTTTGGCTGTCTAACATCATATGTCATCTGATGTTCTTCATCTTTCCAGTCATTTGTGATCGCATTATACATATGCACAGGATCCCAGATCACAAAAGCCAAAAAGCTTACAGTATAAGCATGATAAGGGATAGCATCATGGATGATAACTTCCATTGTTTCTTCATCATAATCCCAGTTGGTCATCACTTCATCTGTTGTACGGTCAATAATTTCCCACCATCTGTGATTATCTTTTGTGTTTGGCTTAAGCTGATCCTTATAAAAGTGCTCCATGATTTTAATTCTAAGTTCATTTGAGCGAGCTGTTACAAAATCACTCATCAAATACATTTGTTGTATTTCATCAGGATTTGCTTTTGCCCATTCATTATCTTTTCTTGTCGTGTAGTATGTTGCGTATTGTTTGATATCCATTTTACGTAGTTCGTCTGGCATATCGGTTCCATCACAATCTCGGATCGCATCCGCTTTCCATCGATTAATGATTTCTATGGTCGCATCAATCACATCGACATCTGTCGGTACGGTTACTCGGCCTTTTTCAATCATCTTATTATCTCCTAAACTAATCAATTCTGTTTTCCGTTTCTGGATCAAAGAAATGCACTTTAGATAAATCCATTGTTAATTTAATTCTTGTATGTGCTGCTGGTTCTAAACGTGAATTAACTTTTGCGCACATATCCTGTCCTTTTAATGAACCATGTAAGATATATTCATGTCCTAATAATTCAGCTACTTCAATTTCAAAATCAAAATGAGCAGTTGGATATGTATCAGCTACAATACCTTCACCATGCAAATCTTCTGGACGAATACCCAAGATAATTTCTTTTCCTTCAAATGCAGAAAGTTTGTCTTTGAACATTTGCGGAATTTCAATTTTCATATCATCAATATTGAAGATTCCATTATTGTAAACACCTTTAATAAAGTTTGTAGCTGGTGCTCCTAAAAATCCGGCTACAAACAAGTTTGCTGGATTATTATAAATTTCTTTTGGTGTACCTATCTGTTGGATATAGCCTCCTTTCATGACAACGATACGATCCGCCATTGTCATAGCTTCTGTCTGATCATGTGTTACATAAATGGTAGTTGCTCCAATTCTTTCGTGAAGTTTGATAATTTCAGAACGCATCTGTACACGTAATTTTGCATCCAAGTTAGATAAAGGTTCATCCATCAAGAATACCTTTGCGTTACGAACAATAGCACGTCCCAGGGCAACGCGTTGTCTTTGTCCACCAGACAAAGCTTTTGGCTTACGATCTAAATATTGTTCAATTTCCAAGATACGTGCCGCTTCATGAACTCGTTTATCAATTTCTTCTTTACTGAATTTACGAAGTTTCAAACCAAATGCCATATTTTCATAAACGCTCATATGAGGATATAAAGCATAGGACTGGAAAACCATCGCAATATCACGATCTTTTGGTTCAACATCATTCATGCGTTTACCATCAATATAGAAATCACCTGCAGTAATTTCTTCCAATCCAGCAATCATACGTAGTGTGGTCGATTTACCACATCCACTAGGTCCTACAAACACAATAAATTCTTTATCTTTTACTTCTAAATTAAAGTCAAATACAGCTTGGACATTGTTGTCATATATTTTATCTACATGCTGCAATGATAACTCTGCCATAATCTTTCCTCCTATTTATGCTTTTTATTGTACAAGAACAATAATGTAAGTAAACCAATTAAACCAACGATTTCAATCATCAAATTGGTAACACTTACTGTTTTCTGTGCCCAGATGATCAATCCTAAAAACACAAAGAATAGAATGATCATAATTATGTTCATTACTTTATTGTCATCTCTCATAAAAAACACCTCTTATTCTTTCATTCCACCAATGCTCATACCCTGAGTGATCTTCTTTTGAACACAAATATAAAGAATCAATGTTGGAATCATTACGATTACCAAACCAGCATACATAACGCCAAAGTTTGCCTGTGATTTTGCATCTGCCATCAAGTATTTAACACCAACAGCCAATGTTGCATTTTCTTTATCCATAAAAGTAAAGGCGATAACATATTCATTCCAGAATGCTAAAAACTGGAACAAGATAACTGTGATGATACTTGGTCTTGCCATTGGAATCATGATTTTTAACATAGTCTTGAAATAACCACAACCATCAATTCGCGCAGCTTCTTCATACGCTTTAGGCAACGTTTTAAAATATCCTGTTAACAAATAAATTGTAAATGGTAAAGCTGTTGCTGCATAAACAACAGATAGCCAGAATTTATTGTTCAAGAAGAAATCAAATCCAAGAGCAATATCCGCATTAAATAACATCAAGAAAATTGGTAATACGATATAGTTAACATTAACAAATAATCCTGCCATGAACAATCCATTAAAGAATTTTTTGCCCACAAAATCAAATCGTGCCAAAACATAGGAAGCAGGAAGAGCAACAACTAATAAAATAACTAATGATAAAGCTGTTACGATTACCGTATTCAATAAGTAATCACCCATTCTTGCCTTTACAAAGGCATCGGCAAAGTTAGACCATAACATCTGTGCAGGAAGATCAAAAGGATTTCCACTAACCAGTTCCAACTGTGATTTCAAAGATGCCAAGAATACCCATGCGATTGGTACAATGATTGAAATAGCCAATGTGATCAAGGCTACATAAACAAAGATCTTATATATAGGAAAATTACGTTTTTTCATAAACCAACCTCCTAGTACTGTAGAACTTCACGTTCAGTTACCTTATTTATGATAGCTGACAAAGCAAATGAGAAGACGAAGATACATACACCAATTGCCATACCGAATCCATATTTACCGGCAAATGCATTGTTGTACATATAGTTCAAGGCAACTTCACTACCTAAATTACCTTCACTTGTCAACTGTACAAACATGAATGATAAGTTGATCGTAGAAATAACGAAGAATGTCAAAGTAGTACGAATATTATCCCAGATCAATGGTAAAGTGATCATAAAGAACTGTTTTACTTTACCTGCTCCTTCAAGGCTTGCTGCTTCATATAGGTTTTCTGGAATACTTGTCATACTTGACATATACATAACCATATAATAACCAATCGCCTGCCATATTAAAGCAGCAATAATTGAATAGTTAATAATATCCGGATTACCCATCCATTGTTGCTGCAAGAAATCAAGTCCAATCATACCAAGGAATGTATTCAAGATACCATTTGTAGGCTGATAGATGGCTGAAAAGATACCTGCAATAACAACAATACTCAAAATATTTGGAATATAGAAAATAACACGGAAGAAATTCTTTCCAACAAAATTTTCACGTGTTAACAAGGTTGCAAATAAAACCGCCAATATCAATGTTATGATCGTGATCAATACGACATAAAGAATTGTATTTTGCATAGCCTCGATAAATCGCATATCGTTAAAAAGAACTTTGAAGTTAAAGAATCCGGCAAATGTTGCTTCACTGACAAAATTGCTCTTTTTAAAAAATGCGGTCTTAAATACATCAATCGTCGGAATGACCATAAAAATGAATACTAAGATAACTGCCGGTGCTAGACAAGCAAATACGAAACGACTTTGTGCTTTCTTTTTATTCATAATTTACCTCCAATCTTTAAAAAGCGACGAGCAATAATTTGCTCATCGCTTCAATTTGTAACTATTTTAATGTTTAATTATTCAGCATTTAATTTATTTTCTGATAATTTTACCCAAGCATCAGCCAATGTGCTCTGATATTCATCTGCTGTGATTTCACCAGTAGCTAAAGAATCAATTGAACCGAATACTGTAGCCGCACGGTCAAAATCAGGTAAATTTTCTGTGTTATATGGAGCAAATGCACCGAATGCTGGAGTTGCTTCATTGTATACAGAGAAGAATTCTTTAGTATATCCATCTTCCATAGCTGCTACACGATCCATCATATCTGTTGTAGGAACGATGTTTCCACTTTCAGCCATAATCTGTACACCTTCATCAGAATAGATAAATTCTAAGAATGCTTTTGCATCATCAACGTTTTTAGCCTGAGCAGGGATCCAAACTTGTTCAGTCATAGAACCAACGAAACGTTCTCCACCTTCTTCAAGAGCTGGTAAAGGAAGAAGTCCCCAATGGAAGTCTTCAGGAGTAGTATCAGCCATTTCGTTAACTACCCAGTCACCATTTGGCATAAACAATGCTTTTCCATCAATTACTGCTTGCTGGTTCATTGTGAAACCATCTTTAGCGTTTGCATTAGATACTGTATCAGAATACAAGTAATCAGGGCTTACTAATTTACTAATGATATCGATAACTGTTTTTCCTTCTTCAGAATTCCAAACATCTGGTTCATAATTCAAAACGTTGAATAAGAATTCTTCACCGCCAGCTTCTTTCAATAATGCATTTAATGTATTATCAAAGTAACCATTTGTTGGATAAGTAAACAATGCAATTCCATCTTCTCTAGCCTGATCACCTAATGCCCAGAATTCATCCCAAGTTGTTGGAAGTTCATATTTCTTCCCTTCTCCGATCAATTCTGTGTTATAGAAGAATCCAGCTGGAGTTGTCTTTAATGGCAACAAGTAAGATTTTCCATCACCATAGTACTGTACAATACGGCTATTTGCGTATTCTTCATTAATATTAATATTTTCGATAACGTCGGAAATATCCAATACTTCATTTGTGTTTAACTGAGTTTCTGTGTATCCAGAAGGTTGTCCTAAATTGTAATAAACAACATCTGAATATTCACCTTGTGCATTTTCTTTGTTCAATACATCAGGCAAATCTTTTTCGAAACGAAGTTGAACATCTACATCTGGGTTAGCAGCTTCGAAAGCTTCAGCCAATTTTGTAAATACTTCTTCTCCGTTTCCTCCAGAGAATGAATCGAATTTAAGAACTCGTTTATCTCCAGAATCTGCATCTTCAGCTGGTGCGCTTGAGCATCCTGCCAACATAGATGCTGCCATCGCAAATGATAGTCCAGCAGTTATAATTTTTTTCATACTCTACCTCCTATAAATTCGTATGAATTTTTTTGACAAATTCAGTATATCGAATTTGTAAGCGCTTTATCATAATTATATAGTTGTTTATTTTATATATATTGCGATTTTGTTTATTCTAAACAAAATTGATAAATCAAAGAAAACAATATATAATTATGTAGAAAAGGGATTTATTATGAGCACACATCGATTTCAACTTGAACAACTAAATTTTGATAAAACAAGGCCAAAGCTTTTGTACATTACTGAATCTAGTTTCGACCATGAGTGGAATTCTACTTTACATACACACTTATGTACCGAAATCTTTTATGTAACGAAAGGTCATGGTCTTTTTAGTCTAGACAACAAAACCTATCCAGTAAAAGAAGATGATCTAGTCATCGTGAATCCGCTGGTTTCACATACCGAACGAGGTATTGAAAATGTCAATTTTGAATATATCGTTATGGGAATCGAAGGGATTACATTTTTTTCTAAAGAACAGGATGAAGAACAAGGCTGCAGTATCGCAAACTATTATGAATATAAACACGAGGTCTTATTCTACTTAAGAACGATGTTACTTGAGGTAAAAACAAAAGATGTTGAATATCAATCACTTTGTCAAAATCTTCTGGAAGTCTTGATCATCAATTTAATGCGTCGCGCTCAAATTAAGCTGGAAGTCTCCCCTGTCAATAAAGCGAATAAAGATTGTGTCTTTATCGAAAAATATATTGACGCGCACTTTAAAGAGGATATCACATTAGACAAATTAAGTGAACTCACATTTTTAAATAAATACCACATCGTTCATGCCTTTAAACAATATAAAGGTATTTCTCCTATTAGTTATATGATTCAAAAAAGAATACACGAAGCTAAGATTCTCTTGTCTACGACCAATTTACAAATTTCTGAAATTTCTTATATTGTCGGATTTACAAGCCAATCTTATTTTGCTCAGGCATTCAAAAAGTCTATAGGCATCTCTCCCCTTCAATACCGAAAAGATCATAGTAATTAAGATCTATATTTGATACAATAAGAACATGACAACAGGATATTTTTTTGATATGGATGGCACACTCTATAACAACGCCTTCCATACGATTTCACATAAAACATTTCAAGCTCTATATCAATTAAAGGATCAAAAAGATATGCTCTTTTTAGCAACCAGCCGTTGTTTAAGAGAACTCGACCACTTGCCACGAGAAATGTATAATTTCCCTTTTGATGCCAAAATCTTAGATGGCGGCGCGCTCATCTTAGATACAAACAATCAAATCATTGAAGACACTCCTATCTCACCTACTTTGATGAAGGAAATCGAAACATATTGTCTTAACAACGATCTTCTTTATCGATACAGTACAAAAGATGGAAATTATTTTGGCACCAAAGTCAAACAAGCCTTTTATGAATTAGAGTTTTCTTTATATTTAAATACACCAGATTATAAGCCATATGAAAATGATATTGCCTATAATGTGCTGATTTGTTATGAAACAAATAAACAAAAAGAAGAAATTTGTCAAATAGCACGTGATTGTGGCATCGTTTTTTATCCAGAATGTGTTGAGATCCGAGCCAATAACATAGATAAGGCGACTGCGATCCAAAAAATCAAACACCATTTTGAACTTGATCGCATCATCTGCTTTGGTGATGGAGAAAATGATATTGAAATGATCAAACAAGCGGACATTGGAATCGCAATGAAAAATGGTTGTGATAAAGTAAAAGAAATCGCCGATCATATCACTGACTCGGTCGATGAAGATGGTATATATACATATCTAGTTAAAGAAAAGCTGGTAAAGGAGGTCTAAAATATGCCATTTAAATTAGAAAATGAGTTTTGTCGTTTGGAAGTAATCCCGGAAGCTGCAGAAATTACTTCTTTTTTCGACAAGACAAATAATGTTGAAATCATGTATCAAGGAGATGAAGGCTGGTCTGGAAGAAACCCAAGTCTTTTCCCTATCATCGGTAGTACATATTCAAAGTATTATGAAATTCACGGAAAACAATATACGATGAAAAATCATGGCCTTGCCCGTTATGCTACATTTAAAGGGGAACAACTTGAAGACAAATTGATTTTTACATTCTGCTCTGATGAAGAAACTTTAAAACAGTACCCTTTTGATTTTGTGTTTGAAATTGCTTACTCTCTTGAAGGCAAGACTTTACATATCGACTACACGATCAAAAACACTTCAAAAGAAGATATGCCATATTCATTTGGACTTCATCCTGCTTTTAGAGTCCCTCAATACAAGAATGAAAAATTTGAAGACTATTCCATTGATTTTGAATTCAATGAAGAAGCTACACAGCTTGTCTTTGATCCAAGTTTTAACGAAAACATCAAAGAAAAGAAAGTTCAACTAAATTCATGGAAGTTATCTCGTGAAGATATTAACCATTATGCTACATTGGTATACAAAGATTACAAGAGTTCCTATGTAACACTAAGCCATCAAGGTGAACCTCGTCTACGTGTTCACTTCGCCGGATTCCCATACCTGGCTCTTTGGACACATCCTACACCAAGCAACTTTATCTGCATTGAACCTTGGTATGGACACAGTGATTTTGAAAAAGAAACACCAGATTTCTACCATCGTGAAGGTACGATGATATTAAAACCTGGTGAAGAAACACAATTCAGTTATCAAATTGAACTATTCTAAAGACCCAAGTGGTCTTTTTCTTTATCTAAAAATTCTTGCACTTTATATTTTGGAAATCCTACAACATTTGAATAAGAACCTTCAATACGCTCTACAAAATCTACTTCCTGAATTCCATAAGAACCCGCCTTATCCATACAAGTTCCTTTATTTACATAGTCGTTGATCCTATCATCACTTAACTCTTTAAAATAGACTTTTGTCGTAACGACATCAACCACTTCATGATTTGGACTACATAAAGCTACCGCTGTTTTGACTTCATGAACTTTACCAGACAGCATTTTCAAAGTTTTAAAAGCTTCAGTTTTGGAAGCTGGTTTTTGAAGAATTTGCCCATCATAAACAACGATCGTATCAGCACCAATAATACAATCATTATTGTGTTTTTCAAATACTTCCTTTACTTTTGAAAGAGCTACATTCTTCAAAGCTGCATCAATATCCTGACCTTTAAAAACTTCATCTTTTAAGGCCGGAATCACGCAAAATGTATAACCTAGTTTAGAAAGAATCTCTTTTCTTCTTGGCGATTTAGAGGCTAATATTAAATTCATTTTCGATCAAATCCTATCGGTGCTTTTTTAAATTGATAATATATTGAAAACGCTAATGCAATTGCAACCATCAAAACAAATTCGATGATAATACTAATGACCAGCTGATTAAAAATAATCTCAGGCAACATACAGATCATAAAATCAGTACGTGGATCTAACAGCCATAAATCATTAGAGAAAAACACAGTATGAAACCAAGTCCAAAAGCCTGTAAAATCATATGCGATCCACATTCCAAAAAATAACAATACAATTCCTAAACATATTGAAGCTTGGATCATCCCTTTGCTAAGATAGCTGATCATGAGCTTCTTTTCTTTTACAAAAAAATAGACCAGGATACCAATCATAAAAACAAAACAAACGATACCCACAGTAATCGCATTTTGATATAGCGCTTTTACATCTACCATATGCGTCTTTTCTTTTGTGTTAAACGCTTCAACAGCCTGTCCATTGCGAGTTATCGTAATGTCCATATCCTGTCTTTCATCTTGAATATAATCCAATAAGACTATAATGCTGTCATTGAGATCTTGATTGGAAACATTTAAATCACTAGCCAATTCCATTTGTTCATAACGAGTTGTATAAAAATCAGGATCCAACGCGATTGATTGAATGCTGAAAACGGCAGCACATACAATAAACATTAGACCCCAAATAAAAGAAATGAATGATTTCATTATTCAACCGCAACCAATTCCGCCTTATCAACCATTGGCATAGCTTCCATTAATTTCAACAAAGCTTGAATACTGATTTCTAGATCCGTTATATCTAAAGTCAGTGATAAGTTATGAATACCATTAATTGGAATCGTTTGATTGATTGCCAGAACGTTGACCTGTTTTACCGATACTAAAGACAAGACTTTTGACAAAGCTCCCTTTTCATTTTTAATGATCATAGAAACTACAGCGTTACGGTGCGATTGATCCTGATCAAATGAGAATACTGCATCTTTATATTTATAGAAAGTTCCTCGCGAAATCCCTACTTCCTTAACTGCTTCTGAGATGCGTTTTGCTTTGCCTGATATTAGTAACGTTCTTGCTTCTATAACTTTTTCAAGAACTTCAGGCAAAATATCACTTGAAACAACAAAGAACTTACTCATACTCTATATATGCTCCTTTCGTAGAAATCGATACCTTCTTATAAGACATGCCACAATATTTTACAATCCATTCTTGTAACATGTCCAGCTTTTTCTCATCTAAACTCATGGCCAGCATCGTACTGCCACTTCCTGAAATCCACATAGCTAAATCAATGCTCTTACAGTAGTCATGAATTTCAGCATATTCCTTGATGAGTTTACCACGATAGGGTTCATGAAGAAAATCGTGGCATGTCTTAGGAAAGATCAATTCATTTCCACTGGATAAACATTGAACAAAACTTAACGCATAACCAACCTGTTTAACAGCATCTTTATAGTCAATGGTCTGTGGTAAAACCTTTCTGGCTTCAGATGTTTGAATCGGATAATCCGGAATCATGGCCAAACCTTTAAAATTTTGACAAGGAATCATCATCATGCGAACATCTCCATCATCCATGAAGCTTGTGCATGCTTGTCCAAATATTGCCGGTGCGACATTATCTGGATGTCCTTCGATCTCGGTTGCGATTTTTAGCATCTCCATCTTGTTTAATTGACCATGAAACCATGCATCCGCTGCCATGATACCCGCAACGATACAAGTTGAACTCGAACCAAGTCCTCTTGATGAAGGTATATCTGTATCGATTTTTAATTTAAGGGTAGGCATATCTACCTTCATATAATCACAAGTTTTTTTAAATCCCACGATTACTAGATTGTCTTCATTTTTAAATTCATCTGGGCAGCCTTCAATTACAAACTCTGGATTTGGTTCAAAGTAAAATGTCGCAAACCAATCCAAAGCCATCCCTAAAGTATCAAACCCAACACAACAATTTGCACTTGTTGCCGGTACCTTTACACAAATCATACGAACTTCTCCACCATATCTTTAACGCTTTCTTCCATCTCTTTGACAGAAATCACATCTTTATGAATGATCTTAGAGGTTTGTAAAGCTGCTAGATTGCCAGGAATTGGATCGCTACAGATTTCTGCAAGTTTGTTCATCGCATCAAATTCAGAAGTACTTCCTATACCCAAGGCATCCAATACATCCTGAGGAAATTTATAAGGTGAAGCTGTTGCTAAAGAAACGATCACATCTTCACAGGCATCTTTGGCAACCTTATACGCAATGGCAGAATGTGGATCTAAGATCACACGATTGGAATCATAAGTTTCTTTTATGACTTGTTTTGTGGCTTCATCATCAATATAACCACAGCCAAATAAAGATTGTATTTTTTCCAACATCTGTGCTGAAATTTGATATTTTCCTTTTTGATTTAGATCATCCATACATTGTTTGACAAATTCTGTATCTTGATTTGACATATAATACAACAATCTTTCTAGATTGGATGAAATCAAGATATCCATGCTAGGTGAGATTGTCTGAATAAAATCGCGGTTACGATCGTAGATTCCGGTTGTTAAAAAATCTGTTAAAACATGATTGGCATTGCTGGCTACATAGAATTTCTTTACCGGCAATCCCATTAAATACGCATAATACCCAGCCAAAACATCTCCAAAATTTCCTGTAGGAACACTAAAACACACTGGTTCATTCATTTTAATGACATCATGATTCACAAGATATTTATAACTTTCAAAATAATAAACGATCTGAGGAACAAGTCGTCCTATATTAATCGAATTTGCACTCGTTAGCATGACATTATGCTCAGCGGCAAATTCATTTAGATCTTTATCCAAAAACAATTCTTTGACTTTACTTTGGGCATCGTCAAAGTTTCCTTTGATTGCCAACACTTTTAAATTGTTACCCGTCTGACTTGCCATTTGGCGATATTGCATCTGGCTCACTTTTTGATCTGGATAAAAAACTTCGATTTCGATATTTTTTACATCTTTAAATCCATTTAACGCTGCTTTTCCAGTATCACCACTTGTAGCCGTCAAGATCAAAGCTTTCTGATCTGTTTTTTCAAGAGCTACAGACATAAGCTGTGGTAATAAAGTCAAGGCAACATCCTTAAAAGCACTGGTTGGACCATGAAACAATTCCAGAACATAGATATCCCCTACCTTACGAACTGGGGTAATGTCTTTAGAGGCAAAAGTATCTGTATATGCATTATTTACACATTGTTCTAATTCTTCTTTTGTAAAATCATGTAGAAGTTTGCTCAAAATGTAAACAGCATTTTCTTTATAATTATTTTGACAAACTCTATTTAAATCAATTTTTACATCAGCTAAATCAGGCCAGACAAACAATCCACCATCATCACTGATTCCTTTTAAAATTGCTTCTTTTGATGTCAGATGAACCTGTTTATCTCGTGTTGAAACATAGAAATTGTTCATGGGAATCCCTCCTTGAAAAACTATATCTCATATGATACAATGTTCACAATTTAAAAACAAGTGTTTTTTAAAAAAACACATAAGGAGGATAAAATGAACATTACTTTATGTGGATACGGTGTTGTAGGAAAAGGTGTTGAAAAACTTTGTGAATTAACCAATGATCTCAATATCCAATATATATATGTACGAAAAGAAAAGGAAGATCTTCCCCGCTTTTCAAACGAAGAACATATCGTTGAAGATCCATCCATTGATATTGTCATGGAATGTATGAATGGTCTTGAACCAGCTAACACATTGATTCGTAAAGCTTTAAAAGCGAAAAAACATGTAATCACATCCAATAAAGCAGTTATCGCAACCTATTTGGAAGATTATTTAGATCTAGCTAAAGATAATGATACGACCATTCAAATTGAAGCTTGTGTTGCGGGTGGAATTCCTTTTTTAGATGCACTATTAAAGCTACAGCGTTTGGAACCAATTCAAGGATATGAAGGAATCTTTAATGGAACCAGCAACTATATTCTAGATCAAATGACTAAAAATGCTCTTGATTATGAAGTTGCCTTAAAAAATGCACAGGACCTTGGATATGCCGAAAAAGATCCTACAAATGATGTGGAAGGAATTGATGTTTACTATAAGGCTGTTATATCTAATATGCTGGCTTATAAAAACAAAAAATTAGAGCTGCCAAAACCTGTTGGTATTTCTAAAATTTCAAATAATGATATTGCCTTGGCAAAAGAAAACGGGAAGATCATTCGCCATTTAGCAATTTCAGTTTGTAAAGATGAAAAAGTTTGTACGATCATTGCACCGGCATTTTTAGATAATGGAACTTTCTTAGCCAATGTTGAAAACAACTATAATGCACAAACGATCCATGCACATAGCTTTGAAACACTTGGCTATCTAGGTCAAGGGGCTGGTCAATTAGCTACCGCTCAAGCTATGATGCAAAATGCAATTGATACATTGGAAAACAAAGAACGTACGATTATATTAACCAATACGTACACATATGATGAAACACTGATCAAAGAAAACTGGATCATTCGTTCAAATAAAGAGCTTACAATCAACTATACAAAAAAAGATGGTTCTTACTATTGGATCGAACAAATGGATCAGACAATCATTCAAAAAATCAAAAAACAAGATACAGATGCAATGATCGCAATATGGAGATAAGCTTATGTTAAAAATCACAAAATTTGGCGGAAGCAGTGTAGCCAGTGCTTCTCAATTTAAAAAAGTTAAAGAGATCGTTATGTCAGATCCTGCACGAAAATATGTTGTAGTGAGTGCCCCTGGGAAAAGAAACGGAAATGACAATAAGATTACCGACCTGCTCTATTTATTAGATGCACATCGTCAATATCACGTAGATGCCTCAAATGTTTTTAATTTGATCAAAGATCGTTTCTTGGAAATAAAAAATGAACTAGGTTTAAAACAACCTATTGAAAAGGAATTAGATCGTTTTTATACGAACTTAAATCAAATGAACCAAGCCGAAATCGTTTCACGAGGAGAATATTTCTGTGCCAAATTAATGGCAGAATATTTAGGCTATGGATTTGTCGATGCCAAAGATATCATTCGTTTTCGATTAGATAAAACCATTGACTGGCAGGCAACAACAAACAAACTAACCGCAAAATGCGCTCAGTATAAAAACTTTGTTTTTCCCGGTTTCTATGGAGGCAGTGCCAATGGACAAATCCAAATTTTTCCTAGAGGTGGTGGAGATATTACCGGAGCTATATTGGCACGATGTTTAAATGCAGATGTCTATGAAAACTGGACCGATGTCTCTGGATTTTTAATGGCAGATCCAAGAATCGTAAAAGATCCAGAACAAATTACACATATCACCTACTCAGAACTAAGAGAGTTAAGCTATATGGGTGCCAGCGTTCTTCATGAAGAAGCTATATTCCCTGTCAAGGAAGCAAATATCCCCATTCATATCTTGAATACAAATCGACCACAGGATGCAGGAACGATCATTCAAGAACATAACAATTACATCAACCCTTATGCCATTACAGGGATTGCTGGAAAGACAGATTTCTTAAGCATTTACATTTATAAAAAACATATGTCCAACGAAATAGGATTTATCCGAAAAGTTCTATCGATCCTTGAAGCATATCATATAAGTGTAGAACATATTCCAAGTGGAATTGATTCCTTCAGTATCGTTGTCTCTAAAAAAGACATTGAAGATTCCTTATATGAAATTCTTGCTCGTATCAAGACAGAATTAAAACCAGATGAAATCAAAACACAGGAAGATATTTCATTGATTTCAACCGTGGGTAAAAACATGTCTGATAAGCCAGGTACCAGTGGTAAACTATTTGGTTCTCTAGGAGCTAACAACATCAATATTGTGATGATTGCCCAAGGCAGCGATGAAATCAACATAACGGTTGGTGTAAAGAAAAAAGATTTTGAAAAAACGATACAAGTTATCTACGACACATTTGTCACAAAGGAGAAACAGTCATGAAGACAATTGCAATTGTAGGCGCTACAGGCGCTGTAGGACAACAGATGTTAAAATGCCTTGAAGAAAGAAACATTCAATGCAACTTAAAGCTTTTGGCAAGTGCCCGCTCTAAAGGAAAAAAATTCAAATTCTTCGATCAAGAAATTATTTGTGAAGAATTGAATCCAGATAGTTTTAAAGATGTTGACTTTGCTCTTGGTGCCACTGAAAACGATATTGCCAAAACATGGATTCCCTGGGCATTAGAAAACAAGGTAATCATTGTCGATAATTCAAGTGCCTTTCGCTTAGACCAAGATGTTCCTCTAGTTATCCCTGAAATTAATCCTGAGGATATCGCCAAGAACAAAGGTATCATTGCCAATCCAAACTGTGCGACTATCATTGCCCTGGTCGCATTAAATGCTCTGCATAAAGAATTTAAGATCAAACGCATGATTGTCACAACATTTCAGGCTGTTAGTGGAGCTGGAGTAAAAGGTATTCAAGATTTAGAAAATCAATTAAAAGATCCTACTGCACCTTGTAATGCATTTCCTTATCCAATTGCCTACAACCTAATCCCTCAAATCGGAGACTTTGATGATCTAGGAATATCAAAAGAAGAATGGAAACTACAAAATGAATCCAGAAAAATCTTACACGATGACAACCTTTTGGTAAACTGCACTTGCGTTCGTGTTCCAATCTTACGAAGCCATTCTGAAAGTATCACGATCGAATGCGAAAAAGAAATCGATATTACCAAGGCTAGAGAACTTCTATCATCAGCACAAGGCGTTCTATTAAAAGATGATCCTTTACACAAACAATATCCAATGCCTTTAGAAACAACAGATCAAGATCTTGTTTATGTAGGCCGTGTTCGTAAAGATATTTCTGATCCTACAAATCACTCTTTATCCTTATTCTGCTGCGGCGATCAAATACGCAAAGGAGCCGCTACGAACGCTGTTCAAATTTTAGAAAAACTTCTTTAAAAAGACCAGGCTATTTTTCAGCCTGGTCTTCGTTTGTTTTATCAACAATTTCTTTGGATTCGATCGTTTCTGTTTCATCTTCTTCAACTTTTTGTTCTGGTGCCTCTTTTTTTTCTTCTTTTGATTCTTCATCACGTACCAATAATTTGATCAAAGTTTCATTCATACAAGCAAGAGCATAAAGGATCACAGTTAACATAACCGGATTAAAACAATAAGAAATTAAAGTTTCAATGATCTGAGCTGTTGTGATCGTTCCAGCAGCTATATACGTTGAAAGTGCTGAATATGTTGAAAATAATGTGTATCCAGTGTAAACCAAGGATAAAACAACAAATACATATAAAATCTTCGTTAAATTCTTCTCTTTTTTCATAAATACCTCCATGATTTCTCTATTGTACTTTATTTCTACTTTTTTTTCTACTTTTCATGGAGGAAGGCCTATTTTTTAAAGATTGATTGTTTCAACTGAGTTAATATATCAAATAGTCCATTTTCCACTTTTTCCTCTTTATTTGAGACAAGTTCAATCGCTTTTTCCATATTCATTTTTTGAGAATCATAAGGATCTCGTGAAGAATCAACACGTACATATTGTCCATTAGATTTTAGATATCTTGCTTTTACATTATCTTTTAAAATATCATCAAAGTAATCTAATATACGTTTTTTTAATCGTTCATCATAAATTGGACAAGCTACTTCAACACGTTTTTCAGTATTTCTTGTCATAAAATCCGCACTGGATATATATACCTTGTTGACACCCTGTGTTTCAAAACAGTAAATTCGAGAATGTTCCAAGAAACGTCCAACTATACTAATGATCCAAATATTATCCGTATAGCCTTCAAGCTCTGGTAACAAACAACAAATACCACGAATAACCATAGTAATTTTTACCCCTGCTTGGCTGGCTTCAACAAGACGTTTCATGATATCCATATCGGTCATTGAATTCATCTTGATCTTAATAGATGCCGCTTTGCCAGCCTTGGCATGTTCGATCAAAAGATCGATATTCGATAGAACTTCCTGTTTTAGATTGGCAGGAGCAACCCATAAATGTTGATAAGATCCATTTAAATTCGATGTTGCCATATTTTGAAAGAAAGCTACTGCATCTTTACCGATACTTTCTTTTGCCGTTATATACGAAATATCCGTATACATATGGCTTGTTTTTTCATTATAGTTCCCTGTTCCAATTTGAGTAATATACTTGATCGTATTTCTTGTTTTATACGTAATCAGACAAACCTTAGAATGAACTTTATAGTTTTCAAAACCGTATAAGATTCGACATCCAGCATCTTCTAAGATTTCTGCTGCATTGATATTGTTCTGTTCATCGAAACGAGCACGAAGCTCCATCAAGACCGTAACTTCTTTGCCGTTCTCTGCAGCTCGACATAAATATCTTAAAATCTTTGAATGTTTCGCAAGTCGATAGATCGTAATCTTGATTGAAACAACATTTGGATCTGAACTTGCCTCTTTTAACAAATCAAGAAATACTCCAACATCCTGATATGGATAAAACAATAAAGCATCATGATCAATGATTTGTGGAATCAATGGTTTCTTACTATCTAGATCAATGGATGGCTGAGCATTAAAATCTTCATAAGATAAAGGTGTCTTTAACGACAAGGAAGCTGAATCAATAACGGAATAGACATGCTCCATTTCCAATGGAGTTTTTGAAACAAAAACTTGCTTGCGTTTCAAATTTAAATGATCGCATAAGTATTCACAGACATCATCCTTAATATCTTTATAGAATTCTAATCGAATTGGTGACAAACGACTTCTAGACTTTAAGATCTTCTTCATAGATTGTCGATAATCTTCATCATCATCAATCGCTTTATCATCCAGGTTGATATCGGCATTGCGAGTGACACGAATGACTGTTTTAAACAATACTTCTTCATTAAAAAGCTTTTGTGCGAAGTGGCAGATAATTTGCTCTGCTAACAAATAACAATGCTCCGTATCTGGAACATATAAGACTCGATCTATAAAATTAGGAACACTTATGATTCCGTATCCTTGTTCCAATTCAACAATGATATACAATCCTTTGTTTATTAAATGTGGAAAAGGATGTCTTGCATCTATGATCTGTGGTGACAACAAAGGAAAAATCTGTGTATCAAAATATTGGGTTACATATTTTAACTGCTTTTTAGATAGATCTTTAAATGAAAGACAAGACATCTGCAAAGATCTTAATGTGCGATTGATATCTTTATACGTTTCATCTTTTAAAACATATAGTTTCTCACTCATTTCATAAATCGCATCTAACTGTTCATCTGGTGTCATTCCACTGCGTTTATCAATATTATCTTTATCAATCAAAGATAAATCATATAAACTACCACATCGAATCATGTAAAATTCATCTAAATTGCTGGTAAAAATAGCTATAAATTTTAATCTTTCCAATAACGGAACTCTTGGATCTGCTGCTTCTTCTAAAACTCGTTCATTAAAACGCAGCCAAGATAGTTCACGATTTTGGGTAAACGGATATTTTTTATGCATTTTGTTCTCCTATAACTCTCTCAATCAAATAACCTTCTCGAACTCCATTCATTGATACTTGAATTTTTTCAGCTTGTGTATATTGCGCAATCGTATCAATGATCACCAATCCACAAAAAAGAGTGTGGATCCTGTCTGGTTTAACTTTCAAAAACAAATGCGCACAACGCTCTTCATCTTCTAATAAATATTTTGTAAGTTCTTTTAATAGATTGCTGTCAAACTCATAACAATCTTTGGCAATCCATTTCAAGCTCACAAGCACAGAGCGTAAAGCTCGCATGCTACCACCAGTTACCGCAAGATATCGACATCGAAAAGTTCCTTTATCCTTCTCGGCATCTTTTAATTCTTTCATAACACGTTCTTTCATCAATTTAACTTCCTTTGCCTTAGGAAGAATGGCTTTTACATATTTATTGAACATGTTTAAAGATCCAATCGGTAAACTGGCAACATACCCAATCTGGTTATGATCATATAAAATGATCTCACTACTTCCTCCGCCTGTATCCACATAGATACCATTGTCATGGGCCAGTCCGTGAATAGCTCCTTTAAAACTCAATCTACCTTCCTGAGCACCAGAAAGTAAATCGATCTTGATATCACAGTCGTTTTTAACTCTATCCAATACCTCTTGTGTGTTATCAATATTTCGTAAAGAAGCTGTCGCAAAAGCTGAAAAAGAGCCAATATTTAAAGACTGCATCATTTCTTTAAAACGTATTAAACACTGTTCTAATTTTAGAATACCTTCTTCAGACATAATGCGCTTTTTAACATAGGAAACGATCCCGACCGCTTCCTTTTTAGAAAACAAGATCTCAAAAACATTATTTTCATTAATTTGATATACATTTAATCGAATCGTATTTGATCCAATATCAATGATTCCATGTATCATACTCAAACCCCCATATTATTATAATTCTTCTAATGAATGTGAATGTAAATTCTATGTTAATTGTAAAAAAAGACCTCTGTAAAAGAGGTCAGTGATTACGCAATTTTTGTCATTGGCAACATAGCTGCGCCAATGATACCAGGTTCTTCTAACATCGCTTCTTTAAATACAACTGGCTGCATTCCCACATGGATCATATCACGATAATACTTCTCCATCTTATCAAAGAATACATCTTTGCCTTTCATGACTCCTCCACCTACGACAAATACATGAGGATCACATACATGAGCAATCGCACTAAACATCATCGCAAGATCATAAGCCATATTATCTACAATTTCTAAAGCTTTTTCATCCTTTTGACGAGCTAGTTCAAAAACATCTCCAGCATGCTGGATCGTATCGCCAAATACTTCTTTTCCTTTTCTTGTAATGGCTGTTCCACTTGCCTCATTTTCTACAGCACCTACATTTAAAATATTGTACTTGTTTCGATTGCGATCAATACAAATATTTCCAATTTCACCCGCATGACCATTTTGTCCACTCAGTACTTTTTTATCAATAGATAAAGCTCCACCAATTCCAGTAGAAATGGTTACATAATAAACAATCGGATATTCTTTTCCAGCACCTAAACACGCTTCACCGAGTGTTGCCACTTTTACATCGTTATCAATAAATGTTGGTTTATTAAAATGTTTTGAAATATGTTCTACGATAGGATAGCCAACAAGTTTTGGTAAATTGGTTGAAACAATGATCTTTCCATGTATCGTATCAATTGGTCCTGGTATTCCCATTCCAATTCCTTCGCATTCTTCATATCCATCAATTCGCTCGATTAGTTCGATCATCTTAGACATCACATGTTCAGCCCCTTTATCCGGCTCACTGACATCTTTTACCATTTGAAGAATATTTCCTTCTTCATCGACTTTGGCTGCACGAATATTCGTTCCACCAAGGTCTACACCAATAAATGTTTTCATTTCTAAATCCTCACAATCCTCATCTCTATTGTAGAATTATTGAAGAAGAAACTCAACCAAAAAATGTAAGCGTTGTCATCAATTGTGGATCGTATTGTATTTTACATAAAATTGCACCAACTGTTTTAAGATCGAATATCTTTCATTATCCAATTCATAACTAGAAAGTTGAAGCGGACAATCATTGAAGATCAAATAATCTGTTGATACCTTAGATAATTTAGATAAAGAGATGATTCGATTCACCAAATCAACCTCACTGCTTCTTTCATACGATTGAACCGATGTTCGTGATATATTTAATTTATAACTTAATTCCTCTTGAGAAATTCCTAAAAGACGTACACGTATATAATAGACTTTAGAGCCAAAGTCTCGTACTGTAGATCTATTTGTCTTCATATTGATCTTTCGATGATGACGGTTTAATTTCTTTAAATTTGTAATAAATAAAGAAAAAATCTCTTCGATTTGATCTTCTGTTAAACCTGATAAATCAATAGGAGGCTTCGTACAGCCTAATAATAGCTGATCACTAGTTGCATCTAGATACTTCGTTAAACGTCGAAGATCTTTTAAAGAAATCATCGTATTATTCTCTTCCCAATCTTTGATGACATTAACATCTACACCCATGCGTTTTGCCAAATCGTTCTGTGTCATCATTTTTTTCTCTTGCTTCTTTTATACCATTATTAATAACCATAACTAACTTTGCTTTCTATTTTAAATACTATTATATATTTATTTTTAGCTATGTAATTATCATAATCGTTTGATATCTGCATCTAGGTTTGCACATATTTCATAATTTGAAAATGCAGATTCTTACAAAAATTCTCTCCTATTTTTATACCAATATTGTAAACTTTCCTGAATTCTCATAATCGCTTTTCGATGATATATCCAATTAAGATACCTACACCATACAAGATAATATCACCAATATCAAAGACACCCCTTCTTGATATAGCCTGGATCAGTTCAATCAAAAATCCAATGGAAACACAGGAGAATAATACTTTTAAATCTTTTTTAAAATAATAATGGTTCATGATTGGCATTGGAATAAAGATCAAAATATTAAATAGAGCTATGATCCATTCATCATAGGAACCATATCGAATACTATTGACCAATTGAAAAGGGTCTAGTTCATATAAAGAATATCCCATATCCGGTCTTGCGAACAAAATATAAATCAGTGTTATATAGTAAATTCCCGTTAGAATATGCCAATCCCATTTCTTCCATTTTTTATAAGTAACCAAAAACTCATAAATAACGATCGCAATCATGATATACATGATAATCTGTCCATAAGAAGAAGGCATATAAACATATTGTAAAAGAACAGGCATGACATACAGCTGTATTGGAACAGCTGCTAGACATGCAATCAAAAGACGATATACTTTTCCAAGCATACAATTCCCCCTTTATTGCACTTAAGGAAAGTTTATGATCGTTTAAACAAGCATACAGTTTCTATATGTTGTGTCTGCGAAAATAAATCAAAAGGCTGTACCTGCACCAAATGATATCGTTTATTTAAAGCATCTATATTTTTAGCCAAGGTACTTGGATTACATGAAACATAGATGATATTTTTTATGTTAGATGACAAGATCGTATCGATCATAACTCGATCCAATCCAGTTCTTGGCGGATCAACGATCAGAGTATCAATTTCATGATCTTTTGATATATTTCTTAATACTTGCCCTGCATCTCCACAAATAAAAGATGCGTTTTTAATATGGTTGATCTTCGCGTTTTCTTTAGCATTCTTTACGGCATCATCAATATATTCGATACCTATAACCTGTTTAACTTTTTTAGCACAGAATAAAGACATTGCCCCAATTCCACAATAAGCCTCGACCAAAAGATTACATGAATCCACTAAACTACTTACATATTTATACATCTCAACAGCCTGTGTGGTATTCAACTGAAAAAAAGATCGTGGCAATAAAGAAAGCTGTAAATCTTCAATGTTAAGAGTAATATTCATCTCTAAAGCCAGATGTTTCATCTCACTTCCAAAAACATCAACAGAACGATCTGTTTTTATACTCTGCCACAAAGAAACAATTCCTTCTATATTACAGATTTGATCAATAAGTTTTTGTGGAAATTCCATTGGCCCACTTACTAAGATAACCTGTATTTTTTCATTAAATTCCTTAATGACAAGGCTTTTAAACAAAGTCTTATCCAAAGCTGATCCATAGTTATTGATTACTTCTAAGATTTGTTTTCGAACGTGTTCAATATATTTTGAATGAATCAAACAATGATCAATCGCCACAAAATCATTCGAGTTCTTTTTATACATTCCACTCACTAATTTGCCTTGAATGACTCTTAAAGGTAGCTTACAGCTATTTCGATACCCTAAATTATTGATATTTTTTCGTATTGGTTCGATAGGCCCATCATATTGGGCATATTTTTTTAAAGATTCTTTCAAAATCTGTTCTTTCATCTTGCACTGTCCTTTATATTTAACATGCATCAAAGAACAACCTGAACATCTATCTGCATATTGGCAGACCGGGTATCTGCGAAGACTGGATTCTTGTTCAACTTTTTCAAGCTCGCCTATACAGTAGGTTTTATGTTCCTGAACGATGTGATAAGAAACTCTTTCCGTAGGAATCGCCCCTACAATAAAGACTGGTTTTTTATTTCTAAAAACAATTCCCTCTCCATTGATTCCCCATTTTTTTATTACCGATTTCATATTTTTCTCCATATACTAACGACAAATTCAAATGTCGTATCTAACGATTTACAAGCTTTTACTTTATCTAAAGAAGAAGATGGTGAATTATATCGATATGGTGTCATTTCCAACAAAGACCATACATCTTCTACCACAGCTTTATTTGAAATTAAATCCTGTGAGACACATTCAAAATGATCCATATGTGTATCTGGCCAGTCATTTTTGTATGGGCGATCATACATCAGTTCTTTTAACTCAATACAATGATCAGGCCCTGGACCAACTACGATCCAAATACCATTTTCTCTTAACACACGATAAACTTCTTCATGTGGTAATGGTGTAAAAATAGAAGTGATACAATCAGCTGAGTGATCCGAAAATGGCATATCAAAGATACCAGCAACAAAATACTGACTTTGTTTGTCATGTGCCGCCGCATATCGAATAGCTTCTTTACTAAGATCAATACCATATACTGTATCCACGACTTGTTTAAACTCTTTTGTATAATAACCTTGTCCACATCCACCATCAATCAAAGTGTGTATATTGTGATCAACTAATTTATCCTTTACAAACTGACGCATAAAATCATAATGATCTTCTTCCAAAAACTTAGATCGAGCCAACACCATAAGACGGTTATCTCCTTGATTTTTCTTTTGTTTCAAAGAGAGATTAACATAGCCTTGTCTAGCAATATCAAAAGAATGTCCTTCAGGACATCTATAACAATGATCTTCTTTTTTTAGCTCTTTTTTACACTTAGGACAAATCAGCATACGTAAAGTATAAAAAAAATACGTTTTATTTACAAGGAAGAAAAGAAAAAAGACCACTTGTGTCTATAGATTTTCAATGGGTCTTCTTTCTGGTTTTAAATTGTGACTCTTTTTCGAACGTTTTTCTAATTCTGCTTCAACTTCTTCTAAGGTGATCCCTTTTTCGACCATCAAAACGATCAAATGATATAAAAGATCTCCAATCTCATTGATAAGATCTTCTTTAGACTGCATCAAAGATGCAATAATAACTTCGGTGTTTTCTTCACCCAATTTTTTTAGTATCTTATCTAGTCCTTTATCAAACAGGTATGAAGTATAACTACCTTGTTCAGGACTTTCTTTACGATCTTGAATCGTAGCATATAAAGATTTTAACTCACTCATAAAATTTCATCTCCTTCAATATTTCGATAAAAACAACTGTATTTACCTGTATGACAAGCTGCACCATCTTGTTCTACTTTCAACAACAAGGTATCATTATCGCAATCTACTAAAATATCTTGAATGTGTTGATAGTGACCACTTGTTTCGCCTTTGATCCAAAGAGATTTTCTAGAGCGACTGTAATAGGTCGCAAGTTTTGTTTCTATACTTAAACGCAAGCTTTCTTCATTCATGTACGCCAGCATCAGTACTTGATTGGTATGAACATCCTGTACGATTACAGGCACCAATCCATTATTCTTTTTAAAATCAATCTGTATCATATTCGTACCGGGATCCCTTCTTCTTTTAAATATGTCTTAATTTGGGAAATCGTTAATTCATTATAGTGAAATAAGCTGGCTGCTAAAGCTGCATCGGCAGCTTCTTCTTTAAATACATCTTTAAAATGCTCTAAAGATCCACATCCTCCACTGGCAATAACAGGAACTAAAACCTCTTTAGAAACTGCTTTACAAAGTTCAATATCAAAGCCTTTCTTGGTACCATCTGCATCCATGCTTGTCAACAAGATTTCTCCGGCACCTAAATCAGTTGCCTGTTTTACCCAGTCAATCAAGTCCAAGCCTGTATCAATTCGTCCACCATGAATAAAGACATTCCACCCACTTTGATCTTCTCGCTTCTTGGCATCTACTGCCAAAACGATACATTGACTGCCAAAAAGTCGTGCACCTTCTTTGATTAAACTTGGGTCCTTGATTGCGGCACTGTTCACACTTACTTTATCTGCGCCAGAATGTAACATTTTTTGAATATCTTCAAGGGTTCGTATCCCTCCACCTACTGTAAAAGGTATAAAGATTTCCTTGGCTACTTGTTTTACCACATCCACCATCGTATCTCTTGCCTCATGTGTGGCGGTAATATCAAGAAATACCAATTCATCAGCTCCCTGTTCATAATATTGTTTAGCAAGTTGGACTGGATCTCCAACTTCTTTTAATCCAACAAAATTAATTCCTTTAACGACCTTTCCATCTTTGACATCTAAACAAGGAATAATTCTTTTTGTATGCATATCATCCCTCCTTGCAGATCTTCCAGGCTTCATTTAAATCTAAGGTCTTTGCATAGATTGCCTTGCCCGTAATTGCTCCATATAAACGCATTGAATTTAAACGCTTGATATGTTCAATATTCTTGATACCTCCACTGGCAATAATATCTATGTTGACTGTTTCCTGTAATCTTTTCAGCATTTCATAATTTGGACCTGCCAATGTACCATCTTTTGATATATCTGTAACAATAATGGTCTTAACATTTAATTTTTCCATTTCTTTGGCAAAATCAAGATAATATACATCACTGGACTCCAGCCATCCCTGTGCTTGTACATATCCATCTTTACAATCTATACCCACTACGATACGATCGGCATAACGGTTTAAAGCCTGTTCTAAAAACATCCTATCTTTTAAAGCGGAGGTTCCAAGGATCACACGAGCAATTCCTTGTTCCAGATAAAAAGCTATATCTTCCATCGTGCGAATGCCTCCACCTACTTCAATGGGAATATCTATTTTCTTAGCGCATTCGACAATGATCTTCGCATTCTCCCTGGTTCCAGATTTAGCTCCATTTAAATCAACCATATGTAGATAAGGCGCTTGCATATTCGCAAAATATAAAGCCATCTCTTCAACACTGGAAGCTACCACATCTTTTTGTTCATACTTACCTTGATATAAACGTACACCTACACCATCTAAAATATCAATTGCCGGTATCACTATCATACAAATTCCTCCACAAAATATTTTAGGATCTTTAACCCATCTTCAGCACTTTTTTCTGGATGAAATTGACATCCCATAACATGACCATGCATGATCACACCACAAATTTTCATATTTCCATATTCTGAATATGCGACCAGATCTTCCTTGTCATAATCACTTGCATAATAAGAATGCACATAATAGACAAAAGGTGCTTTTGAAAATTTATCTTTTAAAGGCATATCCTTTACAAACTGAAGATCATTCCAGCCAATATGTGGAATTCTTACATTGGTATCCTCCATTTTGATCACATTTCCTTTGATAAACCCAAATCCTTTGGTATGTCCATTTTCTTCACTTGATTCAAACAAAGCCTGCATTCCTAAACATATTCCTAATAAAGGCTTTTTTTGATGTAAAACGAAATCTATTATTGTTTCTTTTAAACCACTTTTTTCTAGATTCAACATACAATCCTGCATGGCACCTACACCGGGCAATATAAGTTTATCTGCTTTTTGCAGTTCTTCTTTTTTAGATGTGATCATTGAATCTACCCCTAGAGCATCCAAGGCATTTTTTACGTTATACAAGTTTCCCATTCCATAATCTATGATGGCAATCATCCTTCAAGCACTCCTTTAGAACTAAATATCTTATCACCATCCACGATAACTGCTTGTTTTAAAGCCTGTCCAAGAGCTTTAAATATAGCTTCGATCTTATGATGATCATTGGTTCCATAATAAACATTAACATGTAACGTAATTCCCGCATTAAACGCAAACGCTCTTAAAAATTCTTCAACCATTTCACAGGAGAAACTCCCCACTCTTTCTCGTTTAAGTTCGCAATGATAAACAAGATAACTGCGAGAACTTAAATCCAATGTCACATTGCACAATGTTTCATCCATTGGAATCGTAAAAGAACCATAACGACGAATTCCTTTTTTATCCTGTAAAGCCTCCTTAAAAGCCTTACCTAAAACGATCCCACAATCTTCAATCGTATGATGATCACAAACCTCTAGATCCCCTTGAGCAACTAAATCAATATCAAAGTTTGAATGAAAAGCCAACAAGGACAACATATGATCAAAAAAGCCGATCCCTGTATCTATGTGAGATTCACCACTTCCATCTAGATTTAATGTTAAATTGATCTTTGTTTCATTTGTATTCCTTTCCAAATGCGCCTTTCGCATTGTCTTACACCTCCTTTTCATATTGATCAAAAATATTTTTGATCAGCTTGTATTCCTGATCATTTCCAATGGTCAAACGAAAATAATCTTTTCCTTCATATTTTCGTACGATCACATTGTTCTTATCAAAGTATGCATACATTTTTTTTAGATCTTTACACTTTACTTTGACAAAGTTAGCCTGACTATCATAAATATGAATGGATTTATAATTTGAATGAATTAATTCATCTCGTTTCTTTTTTATAGACTCGATCCTATATTTAAATTCTTCAACATGTTTCAAGGTAATCATCGCAATCATTTGAGAAACACAATTGAGCACATATGGAACATTTGCTTTATGGATCTGTTTAATATTTTTTTCATTAGAAACTAGAAATCCTACACGGGCTCCAGCCAACGCATAAGCTTTTGACAAGGTCCTGGTAATATACAAGTTATCGAACTGATCAATCAGCTCAGTTGCACTTTCTTTGGCAAATTCAGCATACGCTTCATCAATGACAACAGGGATAGTATTCAATTGTTTCAACATAACTTTTATTTCTTCATTTGTTAACAGAAATCCTGTAGGATTGTTTGGGTTGCTGAAAAGAATCATATCCACCTTATTATCTATTGCATAGCGAACAAAGTTTTCTACATCAAAACTACCATCATCTCTAGTTGGGTATTTAAGTAAATTGGCATCATAAGTACCACAATAATAATCGTACATGCTAAAATCTGGATCCAAGGTCAATAACGTTTTTCCCTCTTTTAGAAAATATCCAATCAACAATCCAAGAATTTGATCCGAACCATTTCCTGCCAGAACATTTTCAATTCGAACGTTTAATAAAGCGCTGTAAGCCTCTCTTAGTCGTATACAGTCATTATCAGGATATCGATTGAAGTCTAAATTTACGATTTTCTCCTGGATTTCTTTTAAAATAGATGAAGATAAATTATCTGACATCTCATTGGCATTTAGTAAGATACCTTGTTGTGTATGCGTTTTATATTCCTTGATATCTTTCATGATTTATCCATCCTTACTTTGATCGCATTGGCATGTGCCTGTAAGCCTTCCTGTACAGCCATGGTCTCAATTTGATGTCCATAGGCTTGCACTGCCTGTTTTGAATAATGTAGAAAGCTTGATTTTTTAATAAAACTATCGACTCCTAAAGCACTTGAGAATCGAGCTGTTCCATTTGTAGGTAAGACATGATTGGTTCCGCCAAAATAATCCCCTATGCTTTCACAAGTATAATACCCTAAGAAAATCGATCCAGCATTTTTGATTTGCGATAGATAGTTCATTGGTTCATTAACCATTAATTCTAAATGTTCAGGTGCAATCATATTCGCAATCTCAATGCATTCTTCTATTGATTCACAAAGGATGGATTTTCCATAATTCTCAAGACTTTTTTGAGTAATATCCATTTTAGGAAGACCTACGATCTGATTTTCAAGTTCGCAATTTACCTTTGATATAAGATTTTCATCATTGCTTAAAAGAATTGAGCTGGCCATTGGATCGTGTTCTGCCTGGCTTAATAAATCCGCTGCAACATACTTTGGATCAGCATTTTTATCCGCAATGACCAAGATTTCGCTTGGACCAGCAATCATATCAATATCGACTTTTCCAAAAACCAATTTTTTGGCAGCAGCTACATAGATATTCCCTGGTCCTACGATCTTATCAACGTTTGGAATTTCATTTGTGCCATAAGCTAAAGCAGCTATCGCCTGTGCTCCTCCTACCTTATATATTTCATGAACCCCGGCCAATTTTGCGGCATAGGCAATATTGGGATGTATCTGTCCACTTGGATCCGGTGGAGTCACCATTACAATTCTTTGAACACCAGCTACCTTAGCTGGAATTACATTCATCAATACAGAACTTGGGTATTGTGCTCTTCCTCCAGGAACATAAATTCCTACACTTTCGATTGGACGTATACACTGCCCCAGATAAATCCCATATTCTTTATGAAGTATATAATCATTTTGTTTCTGTGCCTTATGGAAAAATGTAATATTTTCTTTTGCCTGCTTCATGGCATCCATAAATGCAGGATCACATTGTTTTATCGCTTCATCAATTTCTTCTTCTGTAACTTTAAATGTATCTACCTTTATTTTATCAAATTGATACGTGTATTTTTTTAAAGCTTCATCTTTTTTCATTCTTACTTCATTTATGATTTCAGACACTTTGATCAAAATATCACTTTCAATTTCCTGACTTCGACTCTGCAGATAAGACTGCAGCTGCTCCTTATTATTTTTATCGATCCTTTTTAACATTTTGATTCACCATCCTTTGTAGATCTTGTAGTACATTCATGATTTCTTCACGTTTTAATTTATATGCTGCTTTATTTACGATTACTCGAGCACTAATTTCATGAACTGTATCCAACACAACCAAACCATTCTCTTTTAATGTCGTACCTGTTTCCATGATATCAACAATGCCATCGCACAAGCCAAGAATAGGTGCCAGTTCCACAGAGCCATCGATCTTTATGATCTCAACATCCATATTTCTTTTTAAAAAGTAATCTTTTGCCACACTTGGATATTTTGTCCCAATTTTTATATGCCCTACTTTATGAAATAAATCATTTTCAGGAAGACTGGCAACGATAAACTTACATTTACCACATTCTAGATCCAACATCTCATAATAATCTTGAGGATTCTCTAAGATCGTATCTTTTCCAACAATACCTAGATCAGCGACACCATGAACAACATATGTGATGCAGTCATTCGATTTTACTAAAAAATAACGAACATCTTTTTTTGTATCTTGAAATACAAGGGCTCTCCCCTTATCTTTTAATGATTCAATTCCATATCCACATTGTTCTAACAATGCAACTGTATTTTTCTCAAGACGACCTTTCGTCAACGCTATCGATAATGACATCCGTCTCTTCCTCCTTGATCCAAATATTTTCTTTCTGCCATGGTATTAATTCCACATTTTTTTCTTTTCGCAAGTTGGCAGCCATTAATAATGCCTCTACTTCTTTGTCTTGTGGATAGAATAATTTACAAGATTTTTTACTTGAATGTTTGATAATATCAAGCAGGTAATCAATCTTTATACTAAAGCCGCAAGCTGGAACATCCATCCCAAATTTACTAAGCAATTTATCATATCGTCCTCCACTTAAAACACTGACACCTACTCCTTCAACAAATCCTTCAAAGATAAGACCGGTATAATAATCTAGATGGGCAATTTTTCCTAGATCAAATCGTAGATGTCGGTGATAGTCTAGTTTACTTAGTAAAGTATATATATCTTCTAATTCTTCGATTTTTTCTTTTAAGCTTTCATCAAAGCAAAGTTTCTTAGCTTTTGATAATATGGAGACATCCCCATTCAACAATGGAAGTTCCATCATAAATTGTTTTTGATTCGGCTCTAAATTTAGAGTATCTAAGAAGAGCTTTAGATCGACCATTGATTTTCGATCGATCAAATCAGCTAGTTTTTCGATGGTTTCATCTTCCATATTTAATAATTTGCATGCCTTTTTAAAAAGGCCACTATCGCCACATTCAATAGCATATGTCTTAACATTTAAAGCCTTCATGGCATCAAAAGCACACATCAAGACTTCTACATCGCTTTTTTTATCCAGCCCGATCAACTCAACACCACAATCTGTAACTTCATTTCGTTTTCCCGCAAAAGATTCTCTGACTTTAAAAACATTGCAGGAATAATAAAATCGAAGAGGGAGTTGGTAGTCTTTAAACTTTGTTGCACAAACACGGGCAATTGGTACTGTCATATCCATTCTAAGACTTAAGATATTTCCATCTTGATCAAAGAATTTGTACATGCTGTTGGAATTTAGATTGCTAAAAGCGTTATGATACGTTGAAAAAAATTCAATCGAAGGAGTGTAGATTTTTGAATATCCATAGCTTTCAAAAACTTTTTCAAAACAATCTTGAAGTTCTTTTTTTGTTTTTGCTTCAGATAGGATATTGTCTCGCATTCCCGATGGTAAATAGATCTTTTTCATGTATTTGACCTCCATTTATACAAAAAAACTTTCATCCTAAGGACGAAAGTTTAACTTACGTGGTTCCACCTTTTTTCACAAATACCTCACGGTATCTGCCTCATCAAGTACTAACATACTCTTGTCTTTTAACGGTGACGACCGATATGGATTACTCAATTCACCCATACAGCTCCAAGATGTGTTCAGATAGTCTTCTTTATTCTTTTTCACCAGCCAAGAACTCTCTTTAAAAAAATAACTATCTTACTATTTCTTTTCCCAGCCTATATGGATAATATAATGAAAATGTTTGAAAATGTCAATGTAAATATGAAAAATATTTTCATAATAAAAAAATAGATGATCTATTGACCATCTATTTGCTTCTTCTACGTAATTTCTGTGTTTGCGAAGTTTGTTCCAAAGTATTCCAATCTGTATCCAATTCTTCTTCTGTTTCATCTGTTTCAAAAGAATGCTGGGCATAAAAAGCAGCACGTCTTTCTTTAGTACGAAGTTTTGCCTGTAACATTCTTGCGGTTTTCTTTGAATTTCTAAGCATTCTTCCATACATACAGAAGACAATGAAGGCAATCAGGAATACAACACCACACAAGGCAAATCCCCATAGATATCCTCTAAACACCCACTGCAGATAAGCAGCAACTGCACACATTGCCATACACATAAAGATCAAGAACATCGTAGAACGACATGAATTTGAATATTTGCGATAGAATCGATATTTTTCCTCTTCATTATCAATTTCTTTGCGATACTCCCCTTTACGCTCTGTATTTCTAAAGATAAACCATCCAGCTTCACGTTTTTTCTTAGCTGGTGAACGACTTACTAGTTTCCATCCATCCTGTTCCCATTCACGCCACTGGTCAGCATCCGGTTCTTCGGCAAAATAATTGATCGAATAATAATAGTCTGCCGGTTCCCCTTGGATAAAATAGAATTTCTTTCCTACATGACGAACAAAATGGTACCCTTCTTTGGATTTTTGTTCCAAATACGCTTCTTGTTTTTGATATTGAGATAAAAGGAATTTTTTCTTTTCCATGAAAAGTTCATCTTCCTCTTCATTAAAGACTGCCTCTGTTTCGTCGGAATCATTGATTTCTTCCTCTTCTACTTCGTCTTCTTCATCATATTCTTCAGCTTCTTCATCGATGTCTTCAGTTTCTTCAAATTCTTCTACTTCTTCGACATCTTCTTCAATAGTTTCTGGTGTTTCGACTACTTCTGAAGTGATAACTTCTTCAACCACTTCTTTATCTTCAATAACTGGTTTGGCTGTTTCCTCTGGTATATTTTCTTTTTCAAGAGGTTGTTCTTGAACAGGTTCTGGTTGGTTTTCTACAACTTCTTCTGGTTCTGATGCCGAATCGCCTTCTATATCTTTTAATTCTTGCGAGAATCGTATATCTTCAATAATTGGCTGAGTATTATCGAACTCATTCGTTTTGATCTTTACTTGGCTTGCATGGCGATTTGCTCGTTTGCCAAAAGTAAACTTTTTCTTCTCTGGCTTTTTTTGTTCATCATCTATTTCAAAAATATTTGTAACATCAAATGTTTTTAATTCTGGCTCTTCAAAGTCAAGAGAAGATATCGTATCGTTTTCCTGCAATTCTTTTAGTTTTTCCAATGTTGTTTTATCTTTTGTTTCATTTGGCATGACACTTCCCCCTAATATATTTATATTATAGTTTTTCTACAGTTTAGTCAAATTCTAAACTGAAATTCCCTTGCGTAAAAACATCTATTTCCTGATTGTTTCTTGTAATAGCCTTGATTTGTAAATCTTTCGTTCCAACCATGAAATCAACATGGATCAAAGATTGATTGGCTCCTCTTTCCTTTAACTCTTCATCTGTTTGATTCAATCCTTCTTTAATACATTCAGGATATGATTGGCCCAAGGCAAAATGACAGGATGCATTTTCATCGATCAAAGTCTCATAAAACAATGTATCTAAACTCTTAATTGGAGATGAATATGGAACTAACGCAATTTCCCCTAGATAGCGTGCTCCCTCATCTGCATTCAAAAGATTTTCTAATACATCTTTTCCCATTTTGGCATCGAAATCTATAACCTTTCCATCTTTAAACTCAAACCAGAAATCTTCAATACGATTTCCATTATACACTAAAGGCATGGAAGCAACTAAACGCCCATTCACTTGTAAGCGATGTGGCATACTAAAGACTTCTTCCGTCGGTATATTTGGAAAATAATATGTTCCATCGTTTAAATACGATCCTCCTCCACAAAATATATAATCTTCTGGCATACCAACTTTTAAATTGGTTCCTAGCAAATTCGTGTAAACGAAATGATCAATATCCATTTCATTTAAGATCCGAACATTTTTCTCAAAAGAAGCACGATGTCGATTCCAGTTTTCGACTGGATCCTTTTCATCAATACGACATACTTTAAAAATCGCATCCCATAGCTTTTCAATAGCAGCTTCATCATCAAGATCAGGATAAATCTTTTTTGCCCACTTTAAGGATGGTACAGCCCCAATACACCATTGACACTCCATATAATCTAAACGATTGCGATATGGTTTTGTTTTAGCTCGAAAGGCTTTTTGATAATCCATCATGCGAGAAGGATCTACATCTTTCATTAAATCCGGATCATCTCCAACCAAAGTAAGATAACAGGCTTTTTCTTTTGAAGTTTGATTATAAAACTCTGCATCATAATCTGGTACGTCCTTAAAAACCTCTGGGTCTGAATAAAGATATCGTTTATGTGTAATGATCTCATCTTGATATTTAACAATTACATCTTTAGCATGCGCTTTATAACATTCATCTACAATATGATGAACCAATCCGGATCCCTCAAGCGGACTTTTAATAACAACAATTTGATTATTTTGAACATTAAGACCACTTACCACTAGCAGTCTGGCATATTTCTTTAAGTATTCTTGATTCATTTTTTCAACTCCCTATCCATAAGTTTACATCAAAAAATGATATTTCTACCATTTAATTTTTATAATTTTGACAAAATGATAAATATTAAAAAACATGGTAATAACCAAAGATTTCAATTAATCCATGTAATATCCTTAATAAAAAAGGGAGCAACCTATTTTTGCTCCCGAATATCTTTTCTAATCGCATCCCAGTCAATTTTACAACTCGAAGTTCCGCAGGTTGTACAATCACCGGTACATTGTTTGGGGTTTTTGCGTTGTGTGTACATTGATCTTAGGACAAGTCCAACAATCAAGACCAAAACAATTAGTACTATAACATCGCCCATCTATGATTCCCCCTTTTTTTATATTATTTTGCAGTCTGCATTCCTTTTAGATCCAAAGCTTCTGATTTAGGTTTATAACCTGGTCTAAATAAAAGATATATGACTCCTATCAATAATGCAAGCGCAACGATCGTCCAGAAGTTAAAAGCAACTTCTCCAATAGCTAAACCAACCAATTGGTATACAATCAAAGCTGATACATATGCAAATAGACACATGTAGCCAATCGCAGCCATTGTCCACTTCGTATTATTCATCTCGCGACGAATAGCACCCATTGCCGCAAAACATGGTGCACATAACAAGTTAAAGATCATAAAACTGTAAGCAGCAATTGGAGTAAAATCTTGAGCAATCAAAGTCCAAATCTCATTTCCTTCTTCACTGACTTCACTAAAGTTATATAGTACACCAAATGTATTGACCACTTCTTCTTTAGCAATGAGTCCAGTAAAGGTAGCAACAGTTGCCTTCCAAGCCATATCTCCGACCCAGCCAATTGGAGCAAAAATCCATGCAATCGCATTTCCAATATTAGCAAGTAAAGAAGTATTATTATCTTCCACCATTCCAAACTGGCCATCAGTAAAGCCAAAACCTTGTAAGAACCAAAGAATAATAGAACTTAAAAGGATAACTGTACCTGCTCGTTTAATAAAGCTCCATCCTCTTTCCCAGGTTGCACGCAATACATTCCCTGCACTTGGTAAATGATAAGCTGGCAATTCCATAACAAATGGAGCAGGTTCTCCAGCAAAAGCTTTAAATTTCTTTAAAATGATACCACTTATGATCACAGCTGCAATTCCAATCACAAAAGCACTCGTTGCGACTAAAGAACTACCTCCAAAAACAGCACCGGCAAATAAACCTATGATTGGCATCTTTGCCCCACAAGGAATAAAGCCTGTTGTCATGATCGTCATCTTGCGATCACGGTCTTGTTCAATCGTACGACTTGCCATTATTCCTGGAACACCACACCCGGTAGCAACTAACATTGGAATAAAGCTCTTTCCACTCAAGCCAAATCGACGGAAGATACGGTCCATGATAAACGCCACACGAGACATGTATCCAACATCTTCCATGATAGATAACAATAAGAACAGAACTAAAATCTGAGGCACAAATCCTAGAACCGCTCCAACACCTCCAATAATTCCATCCATGATCAAGCCATATAAAACATCATTTACTTGTAATGATGTTAAAATTCCTCCAAAGAAGTTTGGCACGATTTCTCCAAAAAGAACATCATTTGCCCAATCCGTACCTATTGTACCAATCGAGATAGAAGTACCTCCCATCGCAATGGTATATACAACATACATAACCAAGATGAAGATTGGTAAAGCTAAGATACGGTTTGTGACTATTTTATCGATCTTATCCGAAACAGATAATTCATGTTTAGAACCTTTTTTCTTCACCGCATGTTGGACAATTGTTCCAATATAATCATATCTTTGTGAAGTAATGATACTTTCTGCATCATCATCCAATGTCTCTTCTACCTTTTTGATTATTGGTTCAATTTTAGCTTTCTTTTCATCTGTTAATTTTAAGAATTCATCAATTCTTTCATCTCTTTCAAATACTTTAACCGAATACCAGCGCACCATTGAGTCATCAATTTGCATTTGAAGTTCCGATTCAATCTTCGATAAAGCCGACATGACAGTTTTGTCATAGATCTCAGGTATTGGTGCAACTTGATGTTTTTTAGCCACTTCTATCGCTTTGGCAGCCACTTCTTTTGTTCCTTTTCCTTTTAAAGCAGAAACAGCCATTACAGGACAACCCAATTCTTGAGATAAGCGATTTAAATCTATCTTGTCTCCATTTCTTTCGACCAAGTCGATCATATTGACCGCAACAACAACAGGAATTCCTAGTTCTAATAATTGAGTTGTCAAATACAAGTTACGTTCAATATTTGTTCCATCTATAATATTTAAAATAGCATCTGGTTTTTCATTAACTAAATAGTTTCGCGAAACAACTTCCTCTAAAGAATATGGCGATAACGAGTAAATTCCAGGTAAATCCTGAATCGTGACATCATTCGTACCTTTTAATGGTCCTTCTTTTTTCTCTACAGTCACCCCTGGCCAGTTCCCGACACGTTGTCTTGAACCAGTTAAATTATTAAATAAAGTCGTTTTACCACTATTCGGGTTACCGGCTAATGCAATTTTGATTTCCATACAACTTCCCTTTCCTATTCTACTTCAATCATCTGTGCATCTTGTTTGCGCAGAGATAATTCATATCCACGAATATTTAACTCAATAGGATCTCCTAAAGGAGCCACTTTACGGATGTGTATTTCTACTCCTTTGGTAATTCCCATATCCATGATGCGACGTTTGGTCGCACCAACACCAGTGATTTTTTTAACCACGACCGTTTCCGAAGGCTTACAGTCCTTTAACAACTTCATACTCTTCATCCTCTCTTTGTTAAACCATGATTCGATTCGCTAACGATTTATCGAGGGCTATTCGAACACCTTTAATTTCGACGATCAGGTTTCCTTGAATACTTTGAATTACAGAAACTGTTTCATTTTCAACAAAGCCAAGATTTTTCAAATGCATCCTAACTTTATCCTGACCTGTAATTCGTTGAATCACATATCCATGATTCGTATCGGCAAATGTCAATGGCATCATAGTTACCTCCTGTTAGCCTTATCTAACACTAGTTAGTTTACTCTAACAAGTAAGAGATGTCAACATAAAGTTTGTTAAAACTAACTTACAAAACAAAAAAAGAGATGGATTTCTCCATCTCAATTGAACAACAATTAAGCGTTTAAAGCAGCTTTTGCTTCATCACATAATTTAGTGAAGCTTTCAGCATCATGGATAGCCATTTCACTTAACATTTTACGGTTGATAGAAATGTTAGCTAATTTAAGTCCATGCATTAAACGTGAATAAGATAAATCGTTCATACGTGCAGCTGCATTGATACGAGCGATCCAGATCTTACGCATATTCCCTTTTAATTTACGACGATCATTGTATGCATATTTGAAAGAATGCATTACCTGCTCATTTGCAGTTTTATATAATGTGTGTTTTGAACCAAAATATCCTTTGGCTAATTTCAATACGCGTTTTCTACGAGCGCGTGAAACAGTTCCACCTTTTACTCTTGCCATTGTTTAATCCTCCCTTATTTCACTAACATATCCTTGATACGTTTGTAGTCAGTAGCATGTACAGTTGCTGGTTTTGCTAAATGACGTCTTTGTTTTTTAGTTTTTCCGTGGAAACGGTGAGATGTATAAGCATGAGATCTCTTTAATTTTCCACTTCCTGTTTTTTTAACACGTTTTGCTAATCCTCTGTGGCTCTTCATTTTAGGCATATTCTTATCCTCCTTTGTTATTTCTTCTTTGGTGCCAACACTGTTGACATCGTATTTCCTTCCAGCTGAGGCTTTTTCTCAACTACTGCAATTTCGCTCATAGCTTCCAAAAAGTCATTCATGATCTTCTTTCCAACCTCAACTCGAGTGATCAAACGACCTCGGAATCGCATATCAACTTTTACCTTCATTCCTGCCTCGATCCATTTTGTCGCATGACGTAATTTTGTTTCAAAATCATGCGTATCAATGATTGGTGATAAGCGTAAAGACTTAACTTCAACAACATGCTGTTTACGTTTAGCTTCCTTGGCTTTCTTCTGCTGTTCAAAGTGATAACGGCCATAATCTAAGACCTTACATACGGCTGGACGAGCTTTCGGTGCAACACATAACAAATCTAAATTTTGTTTGTATGCAATGTCCAATGCTTCTTTTTTTGACATAACGCCCAACTGAGTTCCATCTACATCAATGACTAACACTTCTTTAAATGGAATCTTCTCATTAAACAAATCATCATTGACATTGTTTGGGGCAACTTTTCTGTTATTGATATTCGACACCTACCTTTTTCTAAACAAAGAAAATGGGCACACAAAGGCACCCATTAATTTCACAAATTCATAATTGAATTGGCTGTGAACCCATGTCCTTTGGACATCAGGTGAGAAGGGGTGCTTCTATCTTTCCATTTCTTTCTCGAGTATTCTAGCATGTTTGGCTTTCGTTTGCAACCTTTTGTGCCCTTATTATACTATATTTCGGATATTTTTGATAAAAGAAAAAAGATAATAGGGTTATTAGTTCTTTTTTGTCTTCTCAAACAATAATTGTTCTTTATTTTTAGGATGATCCACTTTTAAAAAAGACGCCCATTCTAATTCTTCATATTTAATTCTATAATCGCATTCAACTAACATTCTTTGATAGTATTCCAGTTTTTCTTCTAAATAAGGAATACAATCATCGATGCCATATTTAATGACAATCGAAGTCATTTCATACATCACAAGTCCAAACGCATGCGTTTCTACATGAACCGATCCACAAGCTTGTCCAATCGCATGTGCCAAAGCTTTGATATATGCATCATCTGTTTCTTTGGCAATCGCATGAACGGATAACAAAGCTTTTTTTGCCTGCGGCATCTTAACATGACCTTGCATCCATTTTGTACATAAATCGAGTGCAATCTTAACTCGGTCATCATTTGTTAAAAGTTTATTTAATTCATTTGCCGGAACTTGCGCACATGTTAGAGCCCATAATGTCAAAGTCTTATGCGGATACTTTCGTATCTCTTCTAATAAAGGTTGTAGACAGGTTGAGTTACGATCAAATAAGATTTGATTTTTCCGCTTTTGTTTACTTTTTACATCTTCTATATTCAACATATTAATACCTATAAAAAAAGAACAGCGATTGCTGCTCCGATTTTCAAGTGGTGCGGGTGAAGGGACTCGAACCCCCACGCCGAAGGCGCCAGATCCTAAGTCTGGTGCGTCTGCCAATTTCGCCACACCCGCGTTTTCCTGAAAGCTTATTTATAATACAACATAATTTACAAAAATGCAAGCACTAATGTAAAATTGTTGGTTTTTCTAACATTTCCAATTCTTCTTGTACATAAGCCTCCAATTTTTCAATGAATTCATCATTGATTTCAACACCATCAATAACTAAAGGGCCTTCCATTCCATCATCACGTACAAAATGAATCTTTGGAATCTGATTCCATTTTTTCTGGATTTCAGAATTATCCAACTTTTTTAACTGTTCAATGATCGGTCTAGCGATCTGTTCAATTACTTTATCTTCATTCATATTTTACATTATAGTCAAAACTTCAAATCTCGCAAGTAAAATACAGAAACAATATAAATGAGTAAATAGTTTTCATATTTGATATGCTTATAAAATAAATTATATAGAAATGAATGTGGTATTTATTCACTTTAGTGAAACGATACTGTATAATTAAATAAAGATAACATTTAATTCATAAATTAAATGATTTTAATGTTACAGAAAAGTTTTAAATGTATTGATTTCGACGATGACAATAAGAGATTTAATATTTTGATTGGCGACAAAGGTAGTATTAATTATTCTGATATATCTAAAATTGATGTACTGAATCAACAAGAATCTTTTAAAGGAGAGCCTAAATTATTTACCCATTGAGTTCTAGTCGGAACAACATTCTTTTGCGAAACAATGAAGCCACTTTTTATCTAGGTTTAAAGATCACCTTAAAAGATGGAACGATCAAGGCAGCATATATACATATATATCAGACAGAAAAACAGGCTTTAATATAGATATCTATCACAAGGATGAAGAAGAAGCCAATACAATCAAAAAGATCATTGAAAAAAATCCTATCCTAAGATCATTCTAAGTACTTTTGCAGCTTAAACACAATTATTTAAGGAGAATATAATGAATCCAATTCTAAATATGATTTTTTCAATTATCATAATGTTGTTATTGACCATGGTATCGAGAAAGCTTCTTGATAATGAACATGAACTATTTTTCTTATTAATTTTCAATATAGCCGGATTTATCTTTGAGTATATAATTTGCGGTTTAAGAGGACCTTTTCTTGTATTTCAACTGATTCTATGGTTCATTTTCTCATTATTGCGAATTTATATTGTCCGAAATGAAAAGCGCTTTTGAGCGCTTTTTCTATTTAATATTTAATTTTCTTGATTCTTCCAAAACCAATGGTTCCCTGTCCTGTATGCGACATGATAATAGCTTTAAATTCATGCTGTTCCACAGGTTGATGGACAGCTTCTTCTAACATTATCTTTAGCTCATCGCTCATCTTACGATTGTCTGCATCAATGATCATCCAATCATAATCAGCGGGGTTAACCCCTTTAGTAACATATTCAATACCTTGAATATATGCTTTCTTTAAAGTACGTACTTTGGCAACAACATCGATTGCACCATGATCAACACATAGAATAGGTTGAATCTTTAACAATCCGGCTAGACTTGCCGCCGCAGGAGAAATACGTCCCCCATTTTTTAATGTCGTTAAGTTTTCAGGAATCAAAGCTGCCAACATATTTCCTTCAGTCTCAATTTTTTCTTTGACCTGGGCTGTAGTATATCCTTTTTTAAACATTTCTCGTGCTGTCAATAACATCTTGATAACCGGATAACAAACAAACTCTGAATTGACAACAGTTACTTTCTCATCAAATTTTTTCGCCGCCTGCAAGGCAATATTACAAGTACCAGACAAGGCATATGTCAAAGGTAAGTAGAAAACTTCATCATATGTTTCTAACAAATCATGCCACATTTTGACCATATCCCCAAGCAATGGTTGTGACGTTTTTACACTTTCATTATTGTTTAAAGCTTCAATGATCATAGAATCATCAATATTTACGCCTTCAATATATTCTTTATCTTTTATAACAATAGGCATTCTTAATACATGAATATCTAATTCTTTTGCTTCCTGTTCTGTAATATCTGCGCTTGAATCGCACATCAAAGCTATCTTACTCATACTCTCACATCCTCGTTATAATTTACTCTAACACAATTAATTTGGAATTGTCAGATTATTTCCTTTTCGCCTAGATTTCTGGATCAGTTTTTTATAAACTGGAAGAACCGTTTTTAATTCATCAAAAGATGTTAACCTCCATTCCCAGTTTGGTGACCCGACAGTTCCTGGTGTATTGATTCTTGCTGCATCATCTAAAGCCAATAAATCTTGAACAGGAAAGATTACAAGATCAGCTACACTGTTAAAAACTGCATGAATGATTCGATCCGTACATTTTCTTTCTTTATACTTTTTAAATTTTTGTGAAATCTTTCTTTTCTGATAGGAAGATAAATTTTTATACCATCCTACTAAAGTTTGATTATCGTGAGTCCCTGTATAAACGATCGTATTCTGTGTTTCTTTAAAATCATTATTGGATTCATATGGATCCAATTCAAATTGAACGATTTTCATTCCACTTAAACCATAATGATCTCTTAATTCAAAAACTTCTTCTCTTAAATCGCCTAAATCCTCTGCTACAATATGTATATCAGGAATCTTTTTATTAATCATATCAAATAATTCATATCCAGGAGCCTCGACCCATTCTCCAATTTCTGCGGTTGGGCAGCTAACTGGAATCTTCCAATATGTATCAAACCCTCTAAAATGATCGATTCGAACAATATCAAATAAAAATGTACTCCAGATCAAACGATCGATCCAGAATTGAAAATCCGTTTCTTTTAAATATTCCCAGTCATAGATTGGATTTCCCCATCTTTGTCCAGTTTTACTAAAGTAATCCGGTGGTACACCGGCTACATATGTTGGATTGTATTTCTCATCTAATAAGAAACATTTTTTATTCGTCCAAACATCTGCCGAATCAATTCCGACATAAATGGGGATATCTCCAACAATTTCTATGCCTGCTTCATTGGCATATTTTTTTAGATCAAACCATTGTCTATAGAAGACATACTGAACAAACATCTCATACTCCAATTGTGGTCGATGTTGTTCAATATCATATTGATATGTGTCTGGCCATTCCTGCTCTTCAACAGGCCATTCCAGCCAACATTTCAGATCATGTTTTTTCTTCAATGTAATAAAGGCAGCATAATTAAATAACCATGGATGTTTTTCTTTGAAATAATGGAATCCATCTCTTTCAATACCTGTTTCCATGCATCTTTCAAAGGCCATATGTAAGTAAGTTTCTTTAAAAGACCTTACCTTTGGATAATCAATCGAACTTCCTTCTTCTAGATACTCATCGATTTCTTCGCTCTTTAATAAGCCCCATTCTACAAGCAATTCCAGAGAAATATAGATTTCATCTCCTGCATAGGAAGAATATGGCTGGTAAGGTGAATTCCCATATCCAACAGGATTTAAAGGAAGGATCTGCCAAACTTTAAATCCTGCTTTTTTAATTAAATCTACAAACTCATAAGCACTCTTTCCAAAATCACCAATTCCATGTGCTCCACCAAGCGTAGATACTGGAGCTAGTATACCTGCACGTCTTGTCATAACGATCCCCCAATACTTTTACAATAAATGGTATTCATGTTCCCAATTGGAATCAATAAAGAATTGGCTGGATTCTTTAGCTTTTTCAAGATCCATGTATGTATAATTTCCACACTCTTCTTTTTTCGCACCTGGAATCTCCTTGTCCCAGCAGACAATTTCTTGAAACACTTCTTTGATGACATCAATGACTGTTTCAAATGATAGATCTTTAATGATCAGATAAAAACCCGTCATACATCCCATAGGTCCAAAATATATGATCTTATCGGCATATTTTCCATTTCTTAATAAAGTCGCTCCTATATGTTCAATCGTATGAGCAGCTTTGGGATCAAGTGGTGTATCCACATTAGGTTCACACATACGAATATCATATGTAATCAAAGTATCATCCACACGCGAGATATATACCCCTTTTTTTAACTTCGTATGATCCACACAAAAACTTTTTATTCTTTCCATAACCATTCCTCTTATCCTATATTGTAATCATTTCTTTTTTCAAACTCATGTTTCTTGGCATCATTCCAACGATCTACAGGTCGATAGTATCCACTTACTCTTGCCCAGACTTCACTTTTCTTGCCACATACAGGACAGGTTGATTGTTTTCCGTTGATATATCCATGTTCTTTACAAATTGAGTAAGCTGGAGAAAGAGTAAAATAAGGCACTTTATATTTAGTACATATTAATTTGATTAAATTTTTGATTGCCTTTGAATCAAAGATGCGCTTATTCAAATACACATCAAATACTGTTCCACCTGTGTATAAGGATTGAAATCTCTCTTCAATTTCCAATGCTTCAAAGACATCGATCTTAGCATCAACAGGAAGGATTGCTGAATTTGTATAATATTGATCCGCCTGAATATCTGGATACAACATATGATCTTTTTTCTGAAAACGATACGTCACATGTTCAGCTGGTGTTGCCTCTAAGTTAAATAACTCATGATATTCGTGTTGATACTCCAACAAACGTTTCTTCATATGTAAAAGGACTTCTTCGCAAAAATCCTGTGTTTCCTTTTTCAACAAAGAAGCTTGAAGCCATTTGGCATTGATACCTGCTTCATTCATTCCAATCAAACCAATCGTTGAAAAATGATGATCAAACGTTTGAATATATCGCTTTGTATATGGGTAAAGACCACCATTTAAAAACTTATCCAGCACTTGTCGTTTAACATGTAAACTTCTGGCCGAAAGATCCATAAGATAATCTAATTTTTGAAAGAAATCCTCTTTATTTTCAGATAAATATGCAATTCGAGGCATATTGATCGTGACTGTACCAATATTACCGGTATTTTCTCCATAGGCAAACAACCCACCTGATTTATTGATCAGGATATCTTCTTTAAACTCATTATCAAAGTTTTCTCTTAAATCAATAGGTCTTCTATTTGTCGCAATACAGTTGGCAAAATAAGGGGTTCCATATTTTGCTGCCAATTCAAACAATAAATCATTGTTTTCTCCATTTTCAAAATCAAAATCTTTTGTAATTGAAATCGTAGGAATTGGAAATTTAAAACCTCTTCCTGTCTGATCGCCATGAATCAAGATATCCAAAAACACTTTTTGGATCATACACATCTCTTTTTGACAATCTTTATATGTAAAATCTTGAGGTTGTCCTCCTACGATACAAGGAGTATCTTTTAACTCTTCAGGAACGACCCAGTCAAAGCCAATATTGGAAAAAGGTGACTGTGTTCCCCAGCGGCTGGGAATATTCACTCCATATATAAACGTTTCAATACATTTGTGTACTTCATTCTCACTTAAACCATCCACTTTGATAAATGGCGCCAAATATGTATCAAATCCTGTAAGGCTTTGAGCCCCTGCCCATTCATTTTGCATGATCCCTAAAAAGTTGACTAGTTGATTTACCAGGGCAAATAAATGTTTAGCCGGTCTCGATGTAACATTTTCCTTAACACCACCTAAGCCTTCCAATAAGAACTGGTGTAAAGACCATCCTGCTCGATCAGCCGTTAACATATCTAGATCATGGATATAAATGTCTCCATTTAAATGCGCCTGAGAAATCTGTTCATCATAAACCTCATTTAACCAATAATTTTGTGTGATCGCTCCTGAATTGGATAATATTAAGCCACCTACAGAATATAATTCAAGGGATCCCTCTTTTTTCTTTGCGGTACTTTGACTTAAATACGAATCGACAATATTTTTGTAGTCTTTGACCGTATTGGAAATGTCTCGCACATTTTCTCTTTGTTTACGATACAGGATATAGGCCTTTGCCACTTGATAATATCCAGTTTCTGATAATATCTTTTCAACACTATCTTGAATTTCTTCGACTTGGATCGCATGATTTTTGATCTTGTTTTGAAAATCGGAAGTAACACGTAAGGCAAGCAAATCAATGATCGAATCATCCGTATCCAGTTTCAAAGATGAAAAAGCTTTCTTAATTGCAGCCTTTATTTTATTGATATCAAAAGATACAAGTTTTCCATCACGCTTCTCTACCTGAAACATATGCTTCCCCCTTTATTTGTATATTTGGTATAAACGCTTTAAAAATATGTAAAGCTTCATTCATCTCGTTTTGATCAAAGGCATGATGATTTTCAACCATGGTCGATGGATTTGACATCAAAGTCACTTGTTTTACCCCTTTAAGCCATCCTGCCATTTCCTTTAAACGGTTGGTATCATGTAATTCTTTGATCAAAGTAATCGTAATATCATAATCGATTTGACCTTTTTTTAAGATTTCGATCGATTTTGTAATAATATCGGTATTAAAATTTGGAATACCAATCGTTTCTCCATAATAAGAAGGAGCATTTTTAATATCCAGGCTCACAAAATCAATCAATTTTTGATCGATCCATGATTTAAGTCGATCTGGATACGATCCATTCGTTTGAATCTTCACAAGATATCCAAGTTTCTTTACATATCTTAAAAAAGGTGCAAGTTCTTCGTGCATCAAAGGTTCTGGTTCCTTAAGACAAACGGCATCATATATATCTTTACGTTTTTCTAAAAAATTCTTGATATCTTCCAGGTTTAGCTCCATACGATTTTCGTTTAAGAAAATCAGATTGCGTTTCGTACAGTGTTTACAGCGAAAATTACAACCTGCTGTACTCAAGACAGTCGAAACTTTATCTGTATAAAAACTCAAATCCACTTTCTGATGATCGAAAAACTGAACCTGTTCATCATCTTTATCTGCGAAGACCTTTGCGTTTTCAGCCATATCTTCATATAAATAAGAAAACTCTTCGATTTTTTTAGAAGGAATCGATTGAATGATGTGCTTCCACCAATTTCTTCGAATGCTGTAAATCTGATTCATAACTTCTTTGGTCTTATCGGTCGTATATAATTCTTTTGCTCGTTTATCTTTGATTGAAGACTGTACAATAACATAACCTAAATTGACCAATTTTTGAACATTTTTTGTGATCGTTCCCTTGTCATATCCACCATCTAAGGCAATCTTTTGCATTGATATTCCCTCTTCTTCATAAATGGCGATCAAGATTGGCAATTGTGCATAAGTTAAAGATAGATTTGCAAGTTTTTTATCATAATATTTTTGGGTACTGCGATATAAAATGCTGATGTCCATCAACAAATCATTCTGTCTAGCCATATATTCTCCTCAATTAGTCATAGTTTATCATGCAAAAGTTGCCCATTCAACTATTTATAAACAAAATAAAAAGATCAGACAATTGCCTGATCTTATCTACATTATTTTACTTTTGCATCAAAGTGTTCATCACGCACAACAACATCGTGTGCGCCACCTTCTACGATACTTGTACTTGACACAAGAGTAACTTTGGCATTTTTTTGAAGTTCTGGGATCGTTAAGCATCCACAGTTACACATTGTATGGCGAATCTTAGATAGAGTTAGACCTACATTATCGCGTAAGCTTCCAGCATATGGAACATAAGAGTCAACACCTTCGACAAAAGACATCTTATTTTCTCCACCAACATCATAGCGCTGCCAGTTTCTAGCACGAGCACTACCTTCGCCCCAGTATTCTTTCATGTAATTTCCATTTACACTGACGATCTTATTTGGTGCTTCTTTAAAGCGGGCAAAATATCTTCCTAACATTACAAAATCTGCACCAAAGGCAAGTGCCAATGTGATGTGATAATCATGCACGATACCACCATCACTACAGATTGGAACATAAATACCTGTTTCTTCAAAGTATTTATCACGAGCACGAGCTACATCCAATGTAGCGGTAGCCTGTCCACGTCCAATTCCTTTTTGTTCGCGCGTGATACAGATAGAACCACCACCGATTCCAATTTTAACAAAGTCTGCTCCGGCTTCGGCAAGGAATCTAAATCCTTCTTCATCCACAACGTTTCCGGCACCAACTTTTACTGTATCTCCGTATTTTTCGCGAATCCATTTGATCGTATTTGCCTGCCATGCAGAATATCCTTCACTTGAATCAATACATAAAATATCTACACCAGCATCTACTAGAGCTGGAACACGTGTTTCATAATCACGTGTATTGATACCAGCACCAACGATATAGCGTTTATCCGCATCCAATAGTTCATTTGGATTATCCTTATGTGATTCATAATCTTTTCTGAACACAAACGCTTTTAAATGTTGTTCATCATCTACGATTGGAAGCTGGTTCAATTTATTATCCCAAATCAAATCATTTGCTTCAGATAATGAAATATCTTCTTTACCTACGATCAATTTTTCAAATGGTGTCATAAATTCTTTGACTTTTGTTGCCTTATCCATTCGGCTGATGCGATAGTCACGACTTGTTACGATACCTACAAGTTTTCCATCCGCTTCCCCATTATCTGTAACTGCCATCGTAGAATGACCTGTTTTTTCTTTAAGGGTAATTACATCGGCAAGTGTTGCCTCTGGAGAAATATTTGAATCACTGCCTACAAAGCCAGCTTTTGTCGCTTTTACTTTTCTAACCATAGCCGCCTGGCTTTCAACAGACTGGCTACCAAAGATAAAACTGATTCCACCTTCTCTAGCCAATGCGCATGCCATTTCCTCTCCACTGACAGCCTGCATTACAGCCGATACCATAGGGATATTCATGCTCAAAGAAGGTTCTTCCCCTTTTTTAAATTTAACGATTGGAGTTTTTAAACTCACTCGATCAGGGGTACAATCCTCAGATGTATAACCTGGAATCAATAAATACTCACTAAAAGTTCTTGATGGTTCTTCAAAAAATTTTGCCATAAACGTCTCCTTTTCTTAAGTTTTATCTATTATAAATCTTACACAAAAATTCATCAAGTTTATTTATGCTTAAGCTTAAAATTTAAAAACAATAACACTGTACGGAGCTACTAATATCTTGTTGGTATTGCTGGAATTGCATTGTCCATTGTCAAACAAGATCCTTGCATCGGCATTAAGATCATAGTTAAAATAACGATTCGTTGGATTAAAAATGACACCACAGCTATCATCATCTTTCTTAGTATAATAAACCAAAGCTGAACCTTCGATATCATTAAATGATACATTTTCCAATTCTTCTTTTGTACTTAAACGGAAACATTCATGTTCTTTACGAATACTTATGAGCTTTTTAGTATCATTCACGATTTTAATATGAATATCTCGTCTTTGATAATCGATACAGTTATAATTATCACTTCGATTATAAGAATTGCCTAGATTTTGTTTGGTACGACCAAATTCCTGCCCAGCGTGAAGAAAAGGAACTCCTTGTGCTAACAACACCATCGCATTGGCAAGAACTTGACGTTTTTCTCGTATTTCTCTTCCTTCTTCTCGGCAACAAACCCTGTTTTTATCCCATAACGTATGATTGTCATGACACTCTACATAATTGATTGTCTTTTCCATGTTGTCATAATATCCAATATCTACACAACCACATAAGGCATGAGAAGCCGCTTCAATCATTTCAACAGCGCCATTCGAATACCCTTTTCTTTCTAATTCGCCATTCGAGCCTCGAATATGCTCTCTAAAATAATCATTGAAATGACCTACATGTTCCATCTTATGTTGATTTAATTGACTTGCTCGACGATCTTCCGACAAAAAGCTAGGCATGTTCCATCCTTCGCCATAGACCATAAAATCAGGTTTTAGCTTACGACACTCCTGCTCAATTTCATTCACAAGATCAACATCTAAGATTCCCATCAAATCAAAACGGAATCCATCTACATCAAACCATTCCACGATTCTTTTACAAGTATCGACAAAATATTTATGTGACATCCTTTGCTGGGTATCAATGTCATTGCCGCAATAACTGCCATTGGAAAACTCTCCTTGTTGATTCATCAAGAAATAATAATCTGGAACGAGTTTTTCTAAAGGATAATTTTCTTTCTCATAGACATGATTGAATACAAGATCCAAATTCACTCGTATACCGGCCATATGACAATTTTGAACGAGTTGAGCAAACTCTTCTACTCGACATAGTGCATCTTTAGGATTGGTGGAATAATACCCTTCCAGGCAGCGATGCGCCACTGGATCATAGCCCCAGTTATAAAAGATATTTGGATACACTTCATCAACACTACCAAAATCAAATACCGGTAAAAGTTGAACATGTGTGATACCAAGACTTTTCAAATACGAAAAACCGGTATTTAAAGCACGCGTTTTTTCATTTTCTTCCGTAAATCCTACAAATTTTTTTGGATGATCAACACCAATATTGGCTTGTGATGTCATATCACGGATACTCGCTTCATAAATAATCGCATCTGTTGCTTTTTTCATTGGTTTTAATTTGATTTTTTGTGGTATAGACAAAGTCTTTGGATCAACTACCACGCTGGCCAAACCATTTTGGGTACAGAAAGAAGAATATGGATCAATGGTCTCATTCCATTGACCATTGGTTCGCACCATAAATGTATAATGATAACCTGAAATATTTTTGTTGACACGAACCTCATAGATCCCTCTATCTTTTCTCTCCATTTCATGGATTTCACGTTTGCCATCTGATTCTAGACAAAGCTGAATACGATAAGCCACTGGAGACCAAAGCTTAAATGTCGTTACAGCTGGAGCATATAAGCATCCAAGATCATTTCCATCATAAAAGAATTCATCGTTAAATCGATTGGTTTTGACAATATGCGAATAATGACAAACAGCTCGTTTACAGTGCTCATCATATAACGTATATTCCTCACCAACATTGATCATCCCATTAATTGATAATCGATAATGCGTATATCCGTTATATAGATCGCTCATTGATTGAATAGTCAAAGGAATAATGTGATCTTGTGTATCTTTTAAATGGAAGATGCGACTGCTTCCATTAAAAAAGTTCTTGGACATATACACATTTAAAATATCATAATCATCTAAATAAGCCTCATAAGGTTCTTTCATTCTCATGATTCATATCTCCTTTATTTGCTAGTATCATTCTATCATATTGAAAAGACAAAGCTCAAAAAAAATGGTATATTATACAAAGACAAGGAGGATTTGTATGAACAAATATCGTATCGAAGAAGATTGCCTGGGGCAAGTTCAAGTAGAGGCCGACAAATATTGGAAAAGCCAGACTCAAAGAAGCATTGAAAACTTTAAAATTGGCTATGAAACAATGCCTGAATCAATGATTGTAAGCTTTGCGATCCTAAAAAGTGCCTGCGCCAAGGCAAACCTGCATTTCAACAAGATTACTCAGGAGCAATGCAAGCACATCATGAAAGTCTGTAAAGAAATTGAAGAAAAGAAACATATGGATCAATTCCCATTAAAAGTATGGCAGACAGGTTCAGGAACACAAACAAACATGAACGTCAACGAAGTGATCAGTATGATGGCTAATGAAAGAGCTGAAAAAAATCTTTGCCATCCTAACGATACGGTGAATTGTTCACAAAGCTCAAATGATACATTCCCGGCAGCCCTGCATATCATGATTGCCAAAAAGATCTTGGAAGATTTGATCCCAGAGCTGGATGAAATAATCGAAACCTTCAAAAAGCTGGAAGAAGAAAATAAAGGAATCATCAAAATCGGACGTACCCATCTTCAAGATGCTACCCCACTTTATTTCTCACAAGAATTAAGTGGTTATCGTTCAATGATCGAACATAGTAAAAATCAAATCCTAAACAGCTTAAATTACGTTTATGAACTAGCCTGTGGGGCTACCGCTGTTGGTTCTGGTATCAATTGTCCAAAAGGATTTGATGAAATTATCTGTTCAATCTTGCAGGAACACACAAACATTCCATTTAGACCCGATCCAAATAAATTTCATGCCCTTACTAGTAAAGATGCCTGTGTCTTTGTCAGTGGTGCACTTAAAGCTCTTGCAGCCAACTGCATGAAGATTGCCAACGATATTCGATGGCTTGCCAGTGGACCTAGATGTGGTATTCATGAAATCGATATTCCTGCCAATGAACCAGGTAGTTCCATTATGCCTGGTAAAGTCAATCCAACACAGTGTGAAGCCTTAACAATGGTAGCCGTTCAAGTTATGGGAAATGATACTGCGATTGGCATCGCAGCCAGCCAGGGAAACTTTGAATTAAATGTATTTATGCCTTTGATTGCCTATAATATGGATCAAAGTATCCAGCTTTTAAGTGATGCAATCCATTCCTTTAATGAACATTGCCTCTCTGGATTAAAAGCCAATCAAACTGAAATGGAAAAAAACCTTCATAACTCTTTAATGTTGGTAACATGTTTAAACCCAGTCATTGGTTATGAAAAAGCCGGAAAGGCAAGTCAATACGCCTATAAGAACAATCTAACGTTAAAACAAGCAATTCTAGAGTTAGGTTATTTAAGTGAAGAAGAGTTCGACCTTTACGTCGATCCTAAAAAGATGATCAATGAATAAACGCATCTACACGATGCGTTTTTTTTTATAAACTAAAAAGATCGCCATTTAGCGATCTTATAAGATTGGACTAAATACTTTTAATACATTTCGATATGTGCGGACAATGAAATTTGTCTTCATACATTCTTCCAATGTAACCAAATGACTTGCTTTAAAGATTTCTTCAAAGTCATCCTTGATATCCTTAATACAATCTACATCGTGTACCCAGACACCACATTCATAATGAAGATAATAACTTCTAAAATCCATATTAACAGTTCCTACTAAGGCACTTCGATCATCTGCCAAGGCAACCTTTCCATGAATAAAGCCTGGTGTATATTCATAGATCTTGACACCTTTTTTAATCAAGATATCAAAATTGGCCTTCGTAACTTCATAAACCATCTTTTTATCTGGAATGCCTGGAACGACGATACGCACATCTACGCCATTGCTGATGGCAAGTGTTAAAGCTGATATCATTTCCTGATCTAAGATCAGATATGGGGTCGTGATCCAAAAATAATCTTGCGCACAGTTGATCATATTCAAGTGCATCAATTTTCCTGTATCATTTTCATCAGTAGGAGAATCTGAGAACGGAATCACATATCCGTTATAAGGTACTTTTGTTTTTTTGTGTGGTAACAAAAACTCCTCATATGGCGTATTAGTTTCTGCCTGATAATTCCAAATCTGTAAAAAAGAGATTGTAAACATTTCAACCGCTTCTCCACTGATCATGATACCCATATCTTTCCAATATCCAAACCTTTTTTTAGTATTGATATATTCATCACTAATGTTACATCCACCTGTAAAAGCTACTTTACCATCAATAACCAAGATCTTACGATGATCTCGATTGTTCATCTGCATAGCTAACTGTGGCTTCATTGGATTAAACAAATGCGTTTTGATTCCTCTGGCATTCAGCCAATCTGGATAATCAGGATCTAGATAGGTAATGCTGCCAGCATCATCATAAATCAAACGTACATCTACACCCTCACTGGCTTTATCTAGAAGGATCTGTAGGATCGTATTCCACATGACACCTTTATTAATGATGAAAAATTCCATAAAGATAAAATCTTTGGCTTTCACCAATTCTTCAATAAACATCTTATACTGCTCTTCTCCACTTGGAAAATAAATCGTTTTGCAGTTTTTATAAACAGGAAAGAAACCATTAGACCATGCCATAGATACCATTTTATCTAAAACATAATCATCTTCATGTGATTCATTCATTAATTCGATATTTCTTGTCGCATAAATCTTATAATCTGAATAGGCTTGTCTATCTTGTATCATCAAAGCTTTTGGAATCTTTCTTTCTCCAAATAGAAGATAAACAAGACCTCCAAAGAATGGCAGTGACATGATCAATAAGATCCATAACATTTTTGAACTTGTATCCGATTCGCGATTGATGACTCGTAAAGACACGATCCAAGATAAAAGCACTAGTATATAGTAAATCCCAACAAATCGCTGTGAAAAATATGTTACCAGTAAAAATAATGCAATCAACTGAATCAACAGAGCAGAGGCGATATAAAATGTTTTTGATTTTAAGAACTTAATAATTTTATTCATTATCACAACACCTCTAATACGTGAATTCTATCACAAATAGAAATATATACAAGGGTCCGTTAATAAAGATTTTCTTAAGAAATCCATTAATAAATACATTGATTTTATATAAAAAAGCCATCAGATAAAAATCTATGGCTTTATGGCTCTTAATTGTTCGATTTCTTCCTTGTATGGAGCTTTTCCATCTATATAAGGTGTTTCTAAGATCTTAGTAATATTATCTAAACGAGGATGATGAACGATTTGCGCTAAGATATCAAATCCAATATATCCTTTGCCTAAATTTTCATGACGATCCTTATGCGCACCAATCGGATTTTTTGAGTCATTGATATGTAAGACTTTTAAGCTATCCAATCCTAAAATTCGATCAAACTCATCCAATACAGAATCAAAGTTAGTTAAATCATAACCCGCATCGTGAATATGACAAGTATCCATACAAAATCCAATACGATTCGATTTATGAACTCCGGCTTTAATTATCGCAAGTTCTTCAAAATTACGACCACATTCACTACCTTTTCCTGCCATTGTTTCCAAGGCAATACAAACGTTTGAATCATCCTGATCTAATACTTCGTTTAAGCCATCTATGATCCATTGTAATCCAACCTCGGCACCTGCCTTAACATGACTTCCAGGATGTAAGACAAGATATGAAGCACCTAGATACGATACTCGTTTTAATTCCTGTGCTAAAAATTCAGCACCAAACTTCGCTGTATCAGGATTCATAGAATTGGCTAAGTTTATGATATATGGAGCATGAACAATGATATTTTCCATCTTCATTCCACTTTCTTCCATTAATGACTTAGCTTCTTGAACCTTCATCTTGGAAATATCAACTCGACGCGTGTTGCTAGGAGGACCGGTATAAATCATACATGCATTGGCTCCATAGCTTAACGCTTCTTTGATCGAACCTAAGAAATAATCAGGTGCTTTTAAAGAAACATGACTTCCTAAATACAACATATTTTATCCTTCCCTTTTCGCTCTCTGTTTTTCCATTGCGCGTTCTTTTTTCTGTCTTTGAATATCCTTTTTGATCATAGCTCTACGTTGTTTACAATGAAGTCTTTCTATTTCCTGTTTCTGTTTTTTCTTGTAGTTTGGCTTTACCTTTTTATTTTTCTTTTTGACAATTTTTTCAATATCCTCTTTTAGCGGATCTTTTTTCTTAACAGCTTTATGTTCTAAAGGTTTCAAATCGATCCATTCATTGTTTTTTACATCCTTATGTTCAAAAATAATTCCATCTTTTGTCAATGTATCGATAGCGCGTTTATCTTCTGGGCGATATAGGGCAATACATTGTCCATCACGTTTAGCACGACCTGTTCGGCCTGCACGATGAATATAAAATTTAAGATCTTTTGGGAAACCACAACTAATAACATGTGTAATTCCCTCAATATCAATTCCTCTTGATGCAATATCGCTGGCTACAATATATTTTTTCTTCTGAGATTGAATCATTTTAATTGCCTGCATACGCTCTCTTGATTCTAAACCGCTGTGCAGTTCCACAAGATCATATCCATTTTCACGTAATGTATTGGCCATGCTGGAAGCTTGTTCCGTTGTATTGGCAAAAATTAAACATACATATGGTTGAATAACAGGCAATACATCCAATATCTTTTGTTCATAGGTCTTATGCTTACATGGCACTAAGAAGTGTGTAACATCTGATTGAAATTCATCATTTGTATCAATCTGAATTAATTCTGGATCATATAAATACTTTCTTAAGAATGGTTGAAGTCCTTCAGGGATCGTTGCACTAAAGACCATCATCTGCACTTTTTTATCCATTTTAGATAAGATCATATCAATATCTTCCAAGAAACCAAATTCCAATGTCATATCGGCTTCATCAACCACAACAATTTTAGCTGTATCAAGACGTAATGTTTTATCTTTTAAGAAAAGATCTTTCATACGTCCAGGTGTGCCAATAACGATCTGAGGAACATGTTTTGACCCACTTGTTTTCTGCATTCCTCCTGTTACCAGTTTTGTGCGTACATTAAAGTAAGCCGCTATCTTCTTACAACGTTCATGTAACTGAAACGCTAGTTCACGTGTTGGAGCAGAAATAACCGTCTGTACTTCATTCTTTTCAAAGTCTAACTGTTCAAAAATAGCCATGAAAAAAGCATGTGACTTACCTGATCCCGTACTAGAAATACCAATTAAGTCTCGATGTTTGTTTTTTCTATTAACAACTTTTTCCTGAATTGGAGTTAACTTTTTAAAGTGCTCCAATTTCATTATCTCTTGAATACGTTCCATCATTACGCCTCCTTTTTTATTATCCCACAAACCGAATTCATTTACCAAAGAAACGAATTCATATATAATATTTACATGAAAACATTTGAAATTATTAAAGTAGATCCTCAAGGATATTGTGGCGGTGTTTTACAGGCAATTGCCATCGCAAAAAAAACCAAGCTTGAAAATCCAGACTCTAGAATAACAATTTTAGGCAATCTTGTCCACAATCAATATGTAAAAAAAGCTTTGTCTTACGATAAGTTAGATACTATTGAAGATAAAAGTAAAACAAGATTGGAACTCTTAGATCAAATTGAAGAAGGTATCGTAATTTTTACAGCTCATGGCATCAGCCAAGAAGTTCGACAAAAAGCATTGAATAAAGGATTAAAGATCGTTGATGCTTCCTGTCCTTTCGTCCTTCAAACACAAAAGATCATCCAACAAAAACTATCAGAAGGATTTGTGATCTTCTATATCGGCAAATATCGCCACCCTGAAGCAGAAGCCATCTATTCAACAAGTAATAAGATCTATCTTATTGAAAAAGAAGAAGACATCCCAAATGGTATTCAAGAACCAATCTTTGTGACCAATCAAACAACAATGTCAATTTTTGATATCCAGTTCTTGTTTGATGCGATCAAGCAAGCATATCCTGAGGCTGAATTTCATGATGAAATATGCAACGCAACAAGAATTCGCCAACAAGCCATCCTTGATTTAAAAAACCAGAACATTGATACTTTGATTGTCGTTGGAGATCCTTCCAGCAACAATACAAAACAATTAGCCAACATCGGAAAAAAGGCAGAGATAAAACAAGTAATACGTATCAATGACGTTAATGAACTCAATGTTGATGACCTACATGAAGCCAGGCGAATTGCCATTACAAGTGGAGCAAGCACACCAACATACCTTACAAATCAAGTCATAGAATATCTAGAAAACTATCCTTGTCAAAAACCAGAAATAAAGATACAAGACATACTTTAAAAGGCGCTAACTATAGAGTTAACGCCCCTTTTTTATTCGAATGAAATGGTCCAGATCCAATAATCTTCATCTTCTCCTATTGTACTTCTAACTTTGTCTAAATTATAGAAATCATCTAGTTCTGGTCTTACGTCCTTATCCTGTGGATAACAACGATACGCATACACTGCTGTTTCCTTAGTTACATCTAAATCAGCCGTTCCTATTTCGTCTGTTTGTGAAACATAATTTACCCCATAAGTCTTTTTATTCTTTTCAATGTCTATATGGTGATAAGTGCCCACAAAGTTTTTATTAGTCATACCAAGTATGACTCGGCTTTCACATGTTCCCAAAATTGAAATTTCAATTGGTTTTGTATATTGTTGAATTTCAATTTCACTCTTATAATGACTAATCCATTCCCCATTTATATATTGATAAAATTTAAAATACATTGTTTGGATATTTTCTTTTATCTTGATATTATAGACAAAACCATTACGTCCACCACCTAATGCATATAAAAAGAATTCCTCTTTTTCTGTTTGTGGCTCATACCATTGGATCGTTGATTTTTCAATAACTTCTTCAGATTGATCAACTTCAGAAACATTATATGTTGCACAACCAACAAAAACCAAACATAAGCTAAGAAGCATCAATCCTTTTTTCATAGGAATCACCTCCTCAATTAAATTAAACTATATTAATTAAATAAATTTGTTAGCATTTTCTAAACGGTTGTTGAAATGGAAAAATCGGTCAAAAGAAAAGCGAAGACTAGCTTCGCTTTGATAATATATCAATAATTTCATGAACTTGATCCAGTGTTAGATTTTTGATACCACTGGCGCATTCATGACCACCACCATGATATTCCACAGCGACATCACGAATTGGAATCGTTCTTGAACGTAAAGAAGCACTATAGTGAATGCCATCTTCCATTTGTGTAAATAAGGTCCAAATTTCAATTTCATCAATGCCACTTAGAACATATACTTTCTCTTTAGCCTGAGAAAAAGTAAGTCCTGCTTCTTCATATTCTTTTTGATCAATGATCGCATACATAAACTTATTTGAAACAGTTGCATGCTTACGAACAAGAGTTTCATATTGATAATCTAATAAAGAGCTATTAAAGTTAACTCTTTCTGCTTCGATCACATCCACACCTTGTGAATAAAGATACTTAGCAGCATCATAGGTTTGTTCTCTGACCGTTGAGATCGTAAAACGAATATTATCCGCAATTAGCCCTTCATAAATCAACTGGGCACTTTGTTTTGGCAAATAAGCTTGAATATGATCAAAATATAAAGCTAACATCTCACATGTTGCACTTGCATGATCATCGATCCATTCTTGATCACAGAATGATTCAACTTGAACATGATGATCGATTCGGCATGTTTGTTTACAAAGAGTAAATCTTTGATCATCTACACGAGATGCATTGGATGTATCTAAAATAATTCCTAAAGAATCTTTTAAAACATCTTCCGTCACTTCATCCATTTGAAACCCTAGTTTATCCGACAGAGAATTGTTCTGACCTAAACAATATATCTGTTTTTGAGGATAACGATTCTTTAGCCATAAAGAAAATCCTAATTGAGAACCCAGAGCATCCATATCTGGAAACACATGGCGAAATAATACGATGGTTGAATGTTGTTCAATTAAATCGATTAGCCAATTAGGCATTGTTTACCAAGTCCTTATAAGCATCACGTGCAATCATTAATTCTTCATTTGTAGGAATCAACCATACTTGCATCTTGCTGGCATCACTAGATAGTTTTGCTTCTTTTCCACGAATGCCTTCATTTAATTCAACAGGAACATCTACACCAAAAACTTTTAAACCATCGCAAATCTTTTGGCGCATTTTCCAATCATTTTCTCCAATACCACCAGCAAATACGATAGCATCAGCGCCACCCATTAATCCATAATATCCACTTACAGTTTCAACGATTCTTGAAACATACATTTTCTGAGTAAGAATGGCTCTTTCATTTCCTTCATCTGCTGCTTTTTCAACATCACGTCCATCGCTGGAAATGCCGCTGATTCCTAACATACCTGATTTTTTATTCAAGATGTTATCTACTTCATCTGGTGTATAACCATATTTTTTCTGAAGATAGATAACGATAGCTGGATCGATGTCTCCACTGCGAGTTCCCATCATGATTCCTGATAAAGGTGTAAATCCCATTGATGTTTTAAATGATTTACCATTCTTAACAGCTGTAATGCTGGCACCATTGCCTAGATGGCAAGTGATAATATTCATTTCTTCAACAGGTTTGTTTAAGATTTCAGCCAATCGATATGTTAGATACATATGACTTGTTCCGTGCATACCATAACGACGAATTTTGTCTTTTGTATAATATTCGTATGGAATCGGATAGATGTAGTTTTCTTCAGGCATGCTTTGATGGAAAGCTGTATCAAATACAAAAGTATGAGAACAGTTTGGCAAAGCTTTCTTAAATGAAAAATATCCTGTTAGACCGGCTGGGTTGTGCAGTGGAGCTAATTCGCTGCATTCTTCTATCTTATCTACAACATCCTGACTTGCTGGTACAGATTTAGCATAATACTCACCTGCATGAACCATACGATGTCCGATGGCTTTGATATCATCCAAACTGTTTACGACCTTGTGTTCGATCAAAGCATTGATCAAATGTTCTACGGCTTGTGCATGATCCTCAATATCCTGTACAGTCTCAAACTTTTCTCCATTTACTTTCATTCCAAAGATTGAATCTTTTAAACCGATTCGCTCAACGTTTCCCTGTGCCAAGACTTCTTCTTCTGGCATCTTGAAGACCTGGAACTTCAAAGATGAACTTCCTGCATTAACACTCATTACAATAGACATTTTCTTTTTTCCTCCTATAATATCTCCTGTATTTTTTCCAAAAGGATCGAATCATCCTTAATTAATTTAAAAACTTGATTTCGATGTTCGATGTAATGGATACAGTCTTCATATTTCTGTAACGCATTGCATCCTTTATGTACCGCATCCAATACGGCAGCACGAGAAATAGAAAGTTCTTCGCTGATTTCTGCATAGGAGAAGTCTTCCTGAAAATACAATTGAAGGATCTCCTGTTGACGTTTTGTCAGTAAAGAGCCATATATATCATAAAGTTCATTATAATAAACTTTATTCATCCGCATCCATACCTTTCGTGATTCCCATCAAGAAAGCATTGATATCAAAACTTTTTAGATCTTCCGGTTTTTCACCTAAGCCCAAGAAGCGAACTGGTAAATGTAACAAATCTCGAATAGCCAAGACTACCCCACCCTTTGCGGTACCATCCATTTTGGTCAGGACGATTCCACTTACATCTGTAGCCTCTAAAAAGATCTTTGCCTGTGAAATACCATTCTGTCCAGTTGTCGCATCAAGAACAAGCCATACTTCATGAGGTCCACCGTCAATTTCTTTTGAAACGACACGACGCATCTTAGAAAGTTCATTCATTAAGTTTGTCTTATTTTGTAAACGACCGGCTGTATCACAAATCAAAATATCAACGTTATGTTCCTTGGCATAACGACAACCATCCACGATCACACTGCTTGGATCTTGATTTGGTTTTCCTTTAATACATGGAACGCCTAATCGATTTGCCCATGTATCAATTTGATCAATAGCGCCAGCCCTAAAAGTATCGGCAGCCACCACAGCTACTGATTTTTGTTGTTGAAGATAGTGACGGATCAATTTCGCCGAAGTTGTTGTTTTCCCTGATCCATTAACACCAACCATTAAGATAACTGTAGGACCATCTTCGTTATAATTGATTGGCGCATCCTGTTCTTCATCATAAAAATCATAAAGAATACTGATCAAATAATCCTCCATTGAATCATAGTTCTTCAAATCTTTGGCATTGGATTCAAACGCATCTACGATTTTTTGAGCTGTATGAATACCAACATCGCTTTCCAATAGTATCACCATGATTTCTTCTAATAATTCATCATTGATTCCATGAAAATTATTAGATAGAGCTCTTAATCTATCACCAAAGCTTTTCTTTGAACGATCAAGCCCACTCAAATATTTGTCTTTATCTTCATTTTTAATAAATGCTTCTTTAATCTTCTGAAAGAAAGCCATTATTGTTCTGCCTCCTTGTCTGTATAATGGATCGCATCTTTCAATTGTACACGCAACAGTTTAGATACACCATCTTTTTGCATGGTTACACCATACAAAGTATCACATTGTTCCATAGTTCCTGGCCTATGTGTTACCACAATAAATTGAGACTGACCACGATAATGTGATAAATACTTCGCAAATCGTTCAACATTAGCCTGGTCTAATGCCGCTTCCACCTCATCGAAAATACACAATGGTATCGTTCTTGCCTTTAATATCGCAAACAAGACACTGATTGCGATCAAAGCTTTTTCTCCACCCGAGAACGCCTGAATGTTTTTAACAAGCTTGCCTGGTGGCTGGACATCAATATCAATACCAGTATTCAAGATATCATCTGGATCCACCATGGAAAGTTTTGCCTTACCTCCACCAAACATAGATTTAAAGATTCCATCCAGCTCTGCATTGATCTTATCAAACATATCTTTGAATTGCGTGATCATTGTTTGATCCATTTCATCAATAGCCGCTAAGATCTGTTCACTGGCTTTTTCCAAATCTTCTTTTTGACTTGTCATGAAATCAAAGCGTTCCTTGATTTCTTCATATTCTTTTGGTGCATCAAGGTTAACATTTCCTAATTTGTTAATTTCCTGACGTAAGAATAAAACTCTTTCTTTGGCCTGTTCAATATCAATATCTTCTTTTTGCGATTTCGCATTTTCATAGGTCATTTGATAATCAGTATTTAAACGCATCAATGCGTTTTCTAAATACGTTTGTTGTTGAGTAAGCTTTAATTCATCTTGATGAATCTCGCTTTGTAAAGAACTCATTTCACGTCTTGTCAAACGAACTTGATTTTCCATTTCTTCGACTTGATTGCCCTTATTAAAACGTTTTTGACGAAGAGATTGCATATTTGATGTAATTTCATCAATACGTGCATGCATCTTAGACATCAAAACGACAATTTCATCCTCAACAAATTCTTTAGACTCATCTAATTCTACACCTAACTGATTCAGTTCAGCTGCATAGTCATCATACTTTTGTTTTTTTGTAGCCAATATATTTTCTAATTTAGCTTGTTCAATTTGTAAATGGACACATGTATCCGTTTCATCATCAAGGCGAGTATTTAATACACGAACTTCTTCTTTTAAAGTATCTACCTTTAATTTCTGACCATCAATTTGAGACTGAATCGATTCAATTTGAGAACGAATGGTCATTGGAGTTGTCTGATTTTTGGTAATACCACCTGTCATACTACCACCCGTATGAACAATATCGCCATCTAAAGTTACAACTTTAATTTGATAATTTAACATTTTGGCAGCTTCGTTGGCATTTTCCAATGTATCAATTACCAATACATTTCCCAACAGACGATCTCTTAGATCCCCATATTTTTCATCGCAGTCTACTAAATTGCATGCCCAATCGATAAATCCATTACAATTTGAAGCAATTAGTTGTTGATTATTTGAAGCAAAACGAGGTTTACATACAGTCATTGGTAAGAACGTTGCACGCCCACTGCGATTTTTCTTAAGAAAGCGAATGGCTTCTCGTGCAGATCTTTCATCTGTTGTAACAATATTATAAACACTACCGCCTAAAGCCGCATTGATCGCATTTGCCATATTATTATGCGCCTTCAGCAATTCACTGATAACCCCTTCGATCCCAGATAAAGAACGTCTGGCACTCATAATGGCTCGTACACCAGCTTGATGCTGGAATGGCTGTTTTGCAAGATTTTCCAAGATCTGTTTTTGATTTAACAACTGTTGATATACATCATTAGCCTGTCGAAATTCATACTCTGCTCTTTGTGTTTTTGTTTTTAAATCATTCATGCTCTTAGTATGAAGTTCTAATTCAGCCTTTTGTTTATCAAAACGAGCTTTACGATCAAAATACTCAAAGCGAGCTTCATCCACTAATGTTTTTAACTGTTCTTTTCGTTTAGCATTATCTGCCATAGACATCGCATATTTACGTTTTTCATCCAGTTCGACCTTCCTTTTTTCCAACTGGTAACTTTCTTCCATAGCTTTTGTATATTCGCCTTGAAGCTCATTGATTTGTTTATCTAAAGCATACATCTCTTTTCTTAGATCCATGATATCCAGATCTTGTTTAGATAAAGATGCTTCTTTTGAAGTATAGATCGTTTTGTTTTCAAACAAAGATTTCTGTAATTTTTCTATTTGTGAATTTAAAGATTCAATTTCTTCCGCAAGAACACTAATTTCTATTTTAGAAAGTTCTTCTCTTAATTTAAGAAATTTTTCAGCTTTCTTAGCTTGTCTTGATAATGGCGTTAATTGTCTTTCTAATTCATCTAAGATATCTTGTAAACGATCTAAATTCTCTTTTGTTTGATTTAATTTATTTAAAGAAATTTTCTTACGCTTTTTATACTTAGATACACCCGCTGCCTCTTCAAATAATAAACGTCTATCTTCTGGTTTGGCATCCGCAAAAGAAGAGATATTCCCCTGTGTGATGATACTCAATGAATCTCTTCCCAATCCTGTATCCATTACCAGATCTGTTATATCTTTTAAACGGCACGGTGTTTTATTGATAAAATAACTAGCCTCATTGGTAGAACGCTGTAATTGACGAGTTATTTCAATTTCCTCAAATGGAGAATCAAATACTTTTGTAGAATTATCAAACACAAGAGTAACTTTCGCCATATTTACAGGTTTACGATATTCACTACCAGAGAAAATAATATCTGCCATTGAGCTACCTGAACGAAGTGATTTAACACTTTGTTCACCAAGTACCCATCGTATCGCATCGTTAACATTGCTCTTACCACAACCATTTGGTCCAACGATACCAGTAATATCATTTTCAAATTGAATGATCGTCTTATCGGCAAAACTCTTGAATCCTTGAAGTTCGATTCTTTTTAAAAACATGGATTCACCTCATTCTAAACCACTAAACATTATAGCAAGAAACCCTCTTTTTTAGAATATGTAGCCACAAAAATTAACACTCTTCTAAACTTTATCAACAAAGTTCAAAAGAAAAGAAGAAGAATTTCAATCCTTCTTCTAATTTAAACATATATCTTAAAACTCAGTCATTCATCTGTTTGCTCTGTAGAAAGACTTTTATCTGTTTTCCCTTTTCGAAAATATGCCATACCTATTCCTATTATAACAAAATAAGCTGGTAAAAAATCAATCTCAGAAATGATTATTGAAATTATATTTACGTATGTTGGCCATGGAAGAGTCCATTGAAGTAAAGGAATCATGCACCAAGGCATCATAAAAATTGTATATGAGATCAATAACACTACAAATACTATGAATATTTTAAAATTTGTTTTTTGAAGTCCTAGAAATCGAATTAAAGACCATCCTAAACACAAAGAACAGAACGGCATTACAAACGGTCGATTTACCCATAACAAATACCCAAGTTGATATGATGTTTGCATTTGTCGAAGTTGTATATATTCTAAAATATCAAATAATGGCAAGGCCAAGGCAAAAACGAGCACAAGAATTAAATATAAAGTACGATGCTGTTGTTTCATGAATATTCCTCCCTTCGAAATTAGCTCTAAATTCTTTATAACAAATAAATAATGAACCCTGTTAGATAGATTTCATTATATAGTAAATAAAATCAACCTTTTATAGACGATTGCATACTAAAATTTATCTCGGTTAAATTTTATCTCTGCATGTACAAAAAGAAACATTCCTGTAACGAAACCAACAGCTAGAACAAGAATGCCATATGATACATTTGTAAAGTAATTGATTAACCACATAAAAATGAAACTTAGGCCAACGATTATCAGTGCCACACCTATTTCTGCACAATATATTTTTCTATCTTGATCTTTTACTCTTTTATAATGGTACCTACGAATTAAAGAAATCTTTTGTTTTTTCCAAATTAAGTATCCACATACAATTAAAATTGATCCTAGAGATATATTCATAATTAATGTAAATAACCATCCCATAGAATTCTTCTTCTAAAGCGATAGCTTATATTAATTAAACATTATTCTTTATATTATTTTGCTCTATACAGTATAGAATACTTATCTCACCATCATTCAATATTATTATATAATAACGCTATATAAAAATAAATCATCGCAAGAGAAGCAACAAAAAAATAGTTTTAATATGTCATCGTTTGATAATCAAATCTTTTTTTTAATAGTTGAAAAAGTTAACAATTAAGCCTATAGTATACCTATGAAAAAAAGTAAAAGTATGAAATACACATATCCATTACGCTTTTCTGAAGAAGTTGGTAACTCAATCAGTCATGGTGTAATGGGTCTATTATTGTTGTTTACCTTGCCATATTATTCTATATACGCATATCTAAAAGGTGGTCCAAAATTCGCAACTGGAATCGCAATTTACTTTATTTGCCTTATCTTCATGTTCATGGTTTCATGCCTGTATCATGCTATGAAACATGAAAGTATGCATAAATATGTGTTTAGAAAACTCGATCACATTATGATCCTTCTTGCGATTGCCGGAACATACACACCTATTTGCTTAACTTTAATGGATGATTTTACTGGAATTATAATCCTTGTCATTGAATGGATCATGGTTTTATTTGGTATTTTATTAAAATCAATTGCAAAGAACAGTCATCCAATTTTATCAATGGTCATTTATATGGTTATGGGATGGCTTGCGATTTTTGTAATTCCTGTATTGATTCAAAAAAGTTCACCAATCTTCTTAGGACTTATTATTGCAGGAGGTGTTCTTTATACGATTGGTGTATTCTTTTATTCCAAACCACAAAAATATATGTTTCACTTTACCTGGCACATTTTTATTGTTCTTGCATCGATTTGTCATTTAATCGCAATCTTATATTTCATGATTTAATCTATTAAAAAGATGGATATCAAAATTGACTAGATATCCATCTTTTATATTTTCGAATTTTTTATTTGCGAACAATCATTTTATCTTAAACACATAGACATCAATATTTAATCATTGACCATCTATTCCAAATCCTCCATCAATTGTGAGTAAAACTCATAGGTCTGTTCATCACCTTTTTTATTTAATAAAATATATAAATCTTTTGTCTTGATTGCAATATATGAACATTGATTCCAAAATATATATACTTTGCAATTGCCAAACAACTCACTATACCCTTCTCCTGCTGCAAATTCTCTAGTATCAACACCTCTTGAAGATGCTACATTTTCCTTCATAATTTAGCTTCTAGGTATTTTTTTATGTGGTTTTATTGGACCTCTAACTTTAGTAGAATCGTATAATAAAACATCATTTTCAATATATTCTATTTCTTTTACTTCATCTAATTGTATTACTTCTTCTAAATTGTATCCTTCTTCTTTAATCACAATTTCATCGTTACCATATTCAATTTGAATCGTTTGCAATGAAGTAAAATAGAAAATGCAAATAAGTGCAATACCTATACCTAGTCCAAAAATAATACACGGTATTAAATAAGCCTTTTTCATATTTCCTCCAACAACATTTATAAAGATTTATCATTTACGTACAGAATAATTAATCAACCTGATTTATAGATGATCTTATTTTATCATAGAATTGTTTTGTTGCTTCTTCTGTTTCCAAATTAAAAATAAATTTTTCATTCTCTTTATCCGTATAAACATAAATATAATTCTTAACGACATAAGTTATATAAGCTCTACATTTCGGCACGGATAAAAGAGTCGTATCGTCATCTGTGATATTAAAAGCTGCATCACCAGAATAATAAATACCATTATCCCATCTATATCCATTTGCAGATAAATCGAGTTCTACATCTTCAAAATATTTAATACTTTTAATATCGTTAAATCGAATAATTTCATCTTTTTTAAAGATTAGACTATTCGCACTTATTGTTGCTTGAACTGGAGGATTATCAAAGCGAGCGAATATCATAGTAGAACATATAAAAGTTAAAATCACACACAAAATAACAATAATTCGTCTTTTCTTTTGTTTTATGAATACTTGACAAAAAAATGCAATTATTATGCACAAAACAGAAATTATTATTGTTAATTGAGTATGATTTATTGGCATTGCGATTTTCCTCACGAAATTTTAATATAGTAGTATTTAATTTTATTATACCCCCTGATTTTTGTGTTACAATAAATTTTCAAACAAAAATTTTGGTATTATCTTTGTTTCAAAAAAAATTTTAAAGTATATACAAATATTAAAAGATATATCTTGTTAAAAACAAAAATACTCTACTATACTTTCAGTAAGGAGATGTTGCTTATGATCAATAAATGTAAACACGGAGTTTCTATTTTCTTAGATGTACTCTCTTCTTGTTTAATGCCATTAATTCCTATGTTAATTACTGCCTCAATGTTTAAAACACTTGCAGCTATTTTAGGCCCTGATATGTTACACTGGGTATCCGATAAAGACGCTTTATACATTTTATTAACTTTTACCGGAGATGCTGGATTTTATTTTTTTCCGATCATGATTGGATATACGGCAGCGAAACATTTTAATTGTAATGTCATTCTTGGAATGTTTATCGGCGCCATCATGCTGCATCCAACTTTTGTACAAATGGCCGAAAACAAAACGAATTTTAATGTCTATGGAATCCCTTGTCATGTACAAAATTATTCTTCAACAATTATTCCCATCTTATTATCTGTTTTTGTATTCTCGTATATTGAAAAATTCTTTAATAAATATATTCCTCAATCTTTATCGGCTATTTTCTCTCCCACTTTATCAATTGCCTTGATTTTACCAATAGCTCTATGCGTTTTAGGTCCCCTAGGTTCCATTATAGGAGAATATATAAACTACAGTTTAATTACGTTAGGAAATTTGGGTGGATTGGCTACAATTCTTTGTACAGCCTTAATTGCTGCTTTTTGGGAATATATTGTCATGGCCGGCATGCATTGGCTTTTCATTACTACAATATTCATGATATTAGCGCAAGAAGGTGTTGAAACAATTATTGCTCCATCGGTTTTGTTAGCTGCATTTACTGTAGGAGGAATGTGTTTTGGAACTTTACTTAGATTGAAAGAAAAAAAAGAAAAATCTTTAGCTGTCTCATATATTATTGCACAAATGATTGGAGGTGTTACAGAACCTGGATTATATGGAATTGGTGTAAAATACAAACGACCTTTTATAGGAATGATGTGCGGTGGATTTGTTGCTGGTTTATTCGCATCCATCGTTGGATTACAAGTATATAACTTTTTACCGGTTGCTAGTTTTTTGGCGCTTTTAAGTTTCGTCGGAGGTAGCACCTTAAATCTTATTTATGCCATCATCGGTGCAATCATTGCTTTTATAGTTTCCGCATTAGTAACATATATCTTAGATATTAGAGAAAATGAAAATATACAAATTAAAGAATAATACCATTCAAGAATAATTATATTTATCTATAGAACACATTTTGTAATGTCTCTAATTTAAAATTCCATTATATATAATAAATTCGTATATAAAAAAGCCCAAATACTTCTATACATATTTGAGCTTTAATAATAATTTACACTAATATTCTTAAATGTTCTTTATTCAATAATGGTGAGGCCGATGAGACTTGAACTCACACGGGATACCCCACTACCCCCTCAAAGTAGCGTGTCTGCCTATTCCACCACGGCCTCATTACCCGAATATTCTACAATAAGAAAGAAAAAAATAAAAGAAAAAAAGAAGATTAGAAGAGTTCTTCCTCTGTCTTATCTTCTTTTTTAGGATGGATCCAAATAGATTCAACATTTTCAATACAGTCATTGACCATGGTTTCAAAATCAAAACGATCTTCATATTTTTTACAACGGTCAATCTTTGGCTTTGTAACAGGATTTTTCGGTGTAAAGATAGTACAACAATCTTCATAAGGTAAAATTGATGTTTCATATGTTCCTATCTTTTTCGCAAGATCAATAATTTCTACCTTATCCATACATACAACAGGACGAATAATTGGTGTGCTCGTTACTTCGTTGATTGCCTGCATGCTCTCAAGTGTTTGGCTGGCTACCTGACCAATAGATTCTCCAGTTGCGATTGCCTGAGCATGACGTTTTTCAGCCAGTCCTGTTGCGATACGCATCATCATTCTACGCATCAATGTAATCGCATAACTCTCATCTGCATGTTGATAGATTGCCAGCTGGAGATTGGTAAAAGGTACAACATGAACCAGCAGATCACCCTGATATCCACAAATCTGCTGAGCAAGTTCCATGACTTTATCCTGTGCATTTTGTGATGTATATGGTGGAGAAGCATAATGAATGCATTCAATATGCGTCCCACGTTTCATCATCAAATAACTTGCAACAGGAGAATCAATACCTCCACTTAATAAAACCATTGCCTTTCCGCCTACACCAACCGGATATCCTCCAGCCCCTTCAATACGGTCTGTCATAATATAGGCAGCATCTTTATGAACTTCTACAACAACTTTAACATCTGGATTATGTACATCCACTTTCCAATTGCTATTCTTTAAAATTGCTGTTGCGACCAAACGATTCATTTGATCTGAAATAATTGGGAAAGTTTTATCACTTCTTCTAGCTGCTACTTTAAAAGTTTTGCAAGCATCTAAATCCTGCGAATCAAGACAAGCCTGAATGATTTCATCCATATCTGGTTTTGTTTTGATCGCAAGTGAGAAAGAAGAAATACCAAATACCTTTTTTAATACTTCACTTACTTGTTCGGCATTTTCATCATGAAGGTAAATATACATACGATCATGCTGGCGTTCAAATTCTAGAGTTTCAAAAGACTTTAATGCTTTTTTTACATTAACCATTAACTGTTTGATAAAACTGTTCCGATTTTTTCCTTTTAAACTTAACTCGCCATAACGAATCAAGATATGATCATAACGATAATCCATATTCTTTTACTATCTCCTTACATGCTTTGATAAACTGTTTTGCTTCTTCTAATGTGTTGTTCTTATCAAAAGATAAGCGAATCATATGGGTAGCACTCTTTTGAGACTTGTTCATAGCTAATAAAACACTGCTGGCATTGCTTGAATGCGATGAACATGTACTTTTAGCCGAGACACAGATTCCTTTTTGATCTAAAGCATTTAACAATACTTCACTTGTAATCATATCCAATGAAATATTTAGTATATAAGGAATCGCATCATCTGGCGAATTGATTTGTGTATTAGGAATCTTCATGATTTCTTTTCGAATGTATTCATTGATTTCTTTAACATGTTTATATCCAGCTGCCTGTTCTTCTAGTGCTAAGCGAATTGTTTTTGCCAAGACAATATTAGCTGGAGCATTTTCAGTACCGCCACGTAACCCTTGTTCCTGCTGGCCACCTTGAATCAAAGGTACCAATTGAATCTTATTTTTCTTCATCAATAAAGCGCTACCTTTTAATCCATGGATCTTGTGCGCAGAAATCGTAGCCATATCCAAAATTTCAAAAGAAACATCAATCTTCGAAAAACTTTGAACACAATCCACATGAAATGCACAAATAGGATTTGAGTGTACGATCTTTTCAATCTCTTTGATTGGGTTGATTGATCCAACTTCATTATTTACATGCATGATCGATACCAGAATTGTATCTTTACGCATGTGATTTTTAACGGTTTCAGGTGTAACGATTCCCTGCTCGTTAATCTTCAACTCCTCAATTTCAAAACCAAAACGCTTCAAAAACTCCATTGAATGTGCGACACTTGCATGCTCCACATTGCTAGTAAGAATATGATGGCCTCGATGTTCATTTGCCAAAGCATAGCCAATGATAGCTAAAGAATTGGATTCACTAGCACATCCTGTAAAAATAATTTCAGAAGGATTTACATGCAAAAGCTGTGCGATATTCGCACGGCTTTTTTCTAATAATTGATGTGATCTACGCCCTAAAGCATGAAGACTATCTGGGTTTCCATATGTATCTTTTAAAAGTTTTGTATATACATCAAGGACCTCTGGGCGCACAGAGGTCGTTGAAGAATTGTCAAAATAAATCATATTACTGAGCCACATTCATGACCGCAGGATCTTTGCGGGCAACAAGTTTTTCATAAACACCAGGATGCATATTCTCAATTGACTGGATCGCAATTTTTAATGCTCTAGTATATTCACCATTCTGAAAACACAATTCAGCACGTGTTAAATCGGAGTCAATTGCCGGATGAGATGAACGGAATCTATTACCAAATACAATTGCATTTTCAACCATGATTGCAACACCAATCAAATTATTAGCATTGTTGTAAAGACGATAAACAAAATCAATCGCATCCTGTAAATCAGCATTCAAAGTTTGAACATCTAATGGTGAATGTTCAAGTACAACACGTACACGAGAAATCAAGCGTTCCCCCTCTTTAATATCTTCATTAAAAGAAGAAGAAATACTTGGTAAATGACGTGTCATGGCGCTTAAACGAACTTCATTTAAGATCAACTGTAATTTGATCAATTGTTTCTTTGCTCTTGATTCATCACTAGAAGCTCCCACAAGTTTTTGTTTCATGTCTTTGACCTGAGCATGGAACTCTTCAACTTCCTGTGTGTATTCACGATACTGATGAACTAATTCAACACTAGTCTGTTCATCATTCTTTAATAAATTAACAATTGAATCACGCTTTTTCTTTAAAGATGTTAGTTGTTCATTCGCTAACATGAAGCGCTGTGTCCAATCTTCCAATCCAAAGCGATCTTTAATGTTTGTATACAAATTAACGATCTCTTTTAATTCTACTTCAATTTGATCAACAACACTTAATGTTTCTTCTAGATTTCCATGAATTTCATCATATGCATGCTTCTCATTTAAGATATCATCCTGCAAAGCAAGGATATGATCTCCGATTTCATCAAGCGCATCACTTGCCTGATCAAAATTTCCAGTATCCAATAAAGATATAGTTTTTTCCAATGCATTTTCAATCGCATTGATTTTTTGCTCTGGTTCAAGATAGCTCAAATCAATTTTTTCAAGCTCCATCTGTTTCATAGTTGCCTTTACTTCTTCTAAGGCACGTGGCAAGACCACTTTTGCCTTCTCATAATATCCTGGGCAGGCAGCAATCTTAGAGCTGATATCATCTACCATCTTAGAAATTTTTTCCTGTTCCTCTTTTGCCTTATTGAACTCACTGGCAAACATCCATTCTTCAAAGTTTGAGAATTCGTCTTCAATCACATTCAATGCATTATCAATATATTCTGCAGCACTGTAATAAGAAGAACGATTATCATTGTAAACTTTTTTAACATTACCATAGCGTTCTTTTAAAGCATTGGCCTGTTCACGAACTTCCGTTTCTTTTTTCAAAATATGATCCAGAGATTGAGTTACAATTCGAATTCTTTCTTTTGTTTCATCAATCACTGTTTCTAATTCATCCATAGAACGCATTGCCTTTTTAATTCTATGTCCTGCTAGATAATCATCTGCTTCAGTAAACAATGTTTCACAATCAACCACACTGTCTACACATGTCTTATATTTTGGAGTTAAATTTTTAACACGTTCCATTATATCATCATTGACTCTAGCAAAAGCTGAAGCTTTATTGAACTTATATTGTAATGAATTGTTACGAATTTCATTAACTTCCAGTTCTAGATCATTGATACGTTTGTTTGCCTTACGAGAACGAATTGTTCTTGTGATAATCCAAATCAAAATCAATAATAATATGGCAATAGAAATATAAATTAACATTTCAGTTGATAAGTGCGATGTAACCACTGAAACGATTGAATTAAAAAAGTTAACAACACTTTCCATAGTGCACCTCCCGCATACCGAGTCTATTATAGCAAAACTTATTCATTCTTGCACTAAAATTTAATTCAAGTTCTTGATTTTGCGTTTTTGCTCTGTTATGATACTAGAGCATAAATTGATAGCAGCATACAAAGCTATGGAAAATGCGTTACAAGCCACTAGGCGATACGAGTAAACAAAGAGCTGATTGTAAGAAAGTATCTTTTGTAACACAAGCTATAGTGATTTGTACTGTTATTGTTTTATGAAGCATAAAACAATAGGAGGAAAAGAATTTTATGTCAAGAAACACAGGAAGTACTTGGAAAAAGTCACGTCGTCTTGGTTTCTCAATCCTTGAAACAGGTGAAGAACTAACTCGTCGTAATTATGTTCCAGGACAGCATGGTAATGCACGTCGTGCAAAACTAACTAACTACGGTCTTCAGTTGCAAGAAAAACAACGTATCCGTCACACTTACCAGTTAAGTGAAAAACAGTTCTACAACACTTATATCAAAGCTAGCAAGCGTCCGGGACCTTCTGGCGAAAACTTGTTAGTAATGTTAGAATCTCGTTTGGATAACCTTGTTTATCGCATGGGATTTGCCCGTACTCGTCGTGGAGCACGTCAGCTGGTGAACCATGGTCATATCTTAGTTAACGGAAAGAAAGTAGATATCCCAAGTTATCAGGTTAAACCTGGAACCGTTATCGAAGTTCGTGAACGCGATAAAAACATGTCAGTTGTTGCAGAAGCTTTAGAAGCTGCTACTACTCGAGTTGCATTCGTTGAAGTTGATGCAGAAAACAAAAAAGGAACTTATGTTCGTTATCCAGAACGTAACGAATTATTCACTGCTCAGCCAATCAATGAATTGTTGGTAGTTGAGTTCTATAACCGTTAATACTTGAATAAAATCACAAAGAAAGCTTGGATCAAACCAAGCTTTTTTTGTATGTCAAAATTAAAATAAAGAGTCTGTTTAAAACAGACTCTTTATCAAGATCCTATCGTTACTTCTTAAAGGCTTGAATAAAACCAACATTTTCCGCTATAAATGTATAAAATCGATAAGTTTTTTCGGATTTTTGGATCACTCTGGTTGCGATACGTCCTTTAACACTGATCCAAGCCCCTACTTCGGCAACATGGCAGATTGTTTCAGCTAATCCTCTCCAAACTTCAACCGTGATATAGTCGTTCTCAAATTCCCCTTCACTGTTGGAAAAGGGGCGGATCACCTTTAATTCAACTTCACACGTTTTCAATCCGGTACTTGTTTCTTTTAAGACAGGAAGCTTTTCAATCTGACCTACTATACAAAATACATTCATATACTACCTCCGGTATGGTCGATAAACCATATTATCACCTGCCTTCAGCAGTATCTTATCGATTCTATTTTTCTATAACAAATCTCCTATCTTCTCTAAAATCTCATTTTTACCCTTATTTAGAGAAGTTTTTTTTCTCTAAATCGCAAAGAATGAACTTATTTAGAGGATTTAGACTCATTTGGTAAGATTTCAATAATTGAACGATAAGAAAAATCCATATGGGAACACAAATCCTCGATCACACTTGGATCCATTTCTTTTACCAGTTCTAAAGATTTCAAATAATCGTAGTTTTCAAAATGCGCACGCATCATTTCAATCGCCAATGAATCAAAACTGTCCAAACTACGAATATTTTGTGAAATCAATTTTGTTGATAAAGCATGATAGATAGATGGATCAATTGGTTCTTTTATCTTTTTAACAAGCTTATCAACAAGATCGATAAATTCCTGCACCTTATAGGTTTGAGCCACAAAAATAACATAGCCATGATCTACATTAAAATCACATTCCGCAAACGCTACCTGTGAAATGATCTGCTCATCCATCCAGTTTTGATATTCTGGGTTCAAAGGACCAAACAAAGAGTCTATTCGCATCTGCAAGGCAATATCCAAGCGCATTGCATCCATGATCGTATCCACAGGATTTAATTTATAGGCAACACAAACATATGGCATCGTGATATCCATGTATTCAATGCTCTCTTTTAAAACAACTTCTTTTGGCTCTTCTGGCATGATACGAGCAATATCTCCCTGAATCTTAGAAGCAACACCTTTTTGATGCTCAATAACAAAATCCATGATCTTATTGATATCTTTGCCTGTAACACCTACTAAAGTAAGTCTAGACGGATCATAATTCATTTGATAGAACTGAGTCAGTGTTTCTGGAGTCATATTTGAAATATCGTCCTTGTTTCCAAGAATATCAATTTTCAAAGGATGCTTATGATAAAGTGCACGCCATGTATTCATCAAAAGCCTTTGTTCGGGATTTTGTTCATACATATTGTATTCACTAAGGATGATTCCTTTTTCCTTTTCAACACTTTGTTGATCAATATCTAAATTCTCAACAAAATCTAATAATAAAGCTAAAGGCTTTTCAATATCAGATGTAGTTTGAAAATAATAAGCAGTCTCTGTATATGAAGTAAAAGCATTTGTCTGTGCCTGCATCTTGGCAAAATCCTGGGTCACATCTCTTTGATTCAACCGAAACATCTGATGTTCTAAAAAATGAGCACAACCACTGGAATGTTTTACGATTTCATCCTGATTTTTTTGGACCACATCAAACCCACCGGCTGGTACACCTAACATAAAAAGCGATTTAACATAATCCGGCTTTTGAATCAAGATCACATGCAAAGAGTTATCTAAAGTTTTATTCAATATATTCATATTGTACTTCATACTATTCTACTTCCTTTACTATAACTGAAGAAATTTTCTTTAATTTTTTTGCAGCTGCAGATACATCTTCAAGACTAACTTTTTGTATATTCTTTATTTTCTTATCTCTATCTGTATCCCTTGACAATAAAACATCCATAAATCTTTGATCAATTTGTGAGAATGGATAATCTTGAGCAACGATCAATGAATCGATACAATCCTTTTTAGCCGTATTCAATAATTCCTGATCAAAATCAAGATCTATGATCCTTTGAATTTGCTGATTGATCAAATCAATAGCCTTTTCTATATTTTCTTTATTTGTACCCAAGGTGATGATCAATGCTCCATCAAACTGAATTAAATAAGAAGAAATGGAATAGCATAAGCTATGTTTCTCACGAACCTCTTCGAACAAAAGACTTGTTGGACTTTGCCCCAACAAAGAGTTCATTACAAACATTTTATAATAATCTTCAGACAGAATATCTGTACTTGTTGCATACACCAAGGCAATGCTGGACTGTGAGATATTCTTTTCGATAATTTCTTCCTGATAATCAAGTATCGGTAATAAACTACGTGTTGAATTTAACTTTGAACTAGAATCCATTCTTTCTAGATACGTTTTCATTTCTTCATCCAAACATCCACAAACAAGTATATGTTTATCAGCCTTTAAATATGCACTGTACACATTCTGGATATCCTGAAGCGTTAATTGATCTAAATCATCCAGACTTCCTTGAATAGGTATGGAGATCTCATGATTTGTATTTAACGTCGTTAAACAAGTATATATAGCTAAACCATCTGGATCATCTAAAATACGTGTCAATTTATTTCTATATAAATATTTTGCTTCTTCAAAACTCGCTTCATCCAATACAGAATGAAATAATACTTGATCTGTAATTTCTTTAACTTTATGGATATAGTCTTCCTCTTCGATCCAATCCGAACGAATATATTGAATACGTGTTGTCAAGATAAGATCAGCCCCATAGGAACTCAATCCACAAGCCAGTTTCATTCCATAAGCTTCATTTAAATTTGAAATCAAAGCTTGTTTTGTCTTAAATAATTCTGTTTTGGTTTTCAACATATAAACCAGAATATTATATGCCGTTATTGTAGAGCGCTCTAAAGGAAGCTGTGTTCTTATCGCAACACTCACATCACTAAATTTATTCGAAGAAATATAATTCATAAACTACCTCCGGCGAATATAACTATATTAAAAAATACGACCTGAATAATCAAGTCGTATACAAAAAAAGAGAAGATTTTCTCTTCTCTTTATTAACCTATGTGAACGTATCCAATCAATGCGTTACCGCAATTGACTGATGCTAATACGGTCTGGTTACCAAGCCATCCACCGTGGATTGCCTGTCCATTACCAACATAGATTGCAACATGTCCACTGTAGACAATAATGTCACCTGGAACAGGATTGCTAGTTAATGTACCTAAAGATAAATAATCTTCAGGCCATCCGTGGAAATTGATACCAACTGCAGCTAAAGAGTTAGTAACTAACATTGTACAGTCCTGCGTTCTTCCTAATTGAGCGTATGCTGCACTTACAATAGCATCATTGCTTACATTAGGTGTTGATGGGACATTGCTTGAACCTGAGTTACCAGAACCAGCATTAGAGCTTGATCCTGAACCAGTTGATGGTGTTGATGGAGCTGTTGATCCACTATTAGAAGGTGTTGATGAACTTGTATCTTCTTGAACAGACTGTGTATTGTCAGCTTGTTCAACGATCTCTTCAGCAACCCCGTCTTCACCGATCGTATAACCATCTTTTTCTGTATTAGTGATCATTTCACCATTTGCATCAAAAGCGTATTTCTTTCCATCAATATCTTTGAATGTGTCTTTTACAAGATTACCATTTTCTTCATAATAGTATTTTTTACCATCTTTTTCGACCCATCCAGTTTTGAATGTTCCATCTTCCTGTAAGTAATAAGTCTGACCATCGATATCAACCTGACCTGTGCACATCTTTCCATCTGTACCCATGTAGTATTTGTTACCGTCAACTTCTAGCCAACCAGTAACTAGGTTTCCATCTTCGTCAAAATAGTACTTAACTCCTTGATCTTCGACCCAATTTCCTGTGATCTTGAATCCCTTCTCGTCATAGTAAGATTTTCCATCTTCTGACCAGCCATGTTGAAGAGTACCTTCACTCTGGAAGTTGTAAGTAGTACCCTGAATGTTTGTTTTACCTGTTGCAGCTGTTCCATCTTCTTCGAAATAGTAAGTTTCGTTAGAAATATCTTGCCATCCGAATTGCATCTCACCAGCGTTATTGAAGTAGTATAACTCATCTTCAATTTCTGTTAAACCAGTTGCAGTCTGATGATTGGATTCCAGAATATAATATCTGTCGGCTCCTTCACCATGCCATCCTGGTTTAGTTTCGTATGCGTAAACTGTAGAAAGAACTGGTCCGCAAGCACAGAAACATAAGGCTACAGCCAATAATTTACTGTGTTTTTCGATAAAATTCACTTCTATCACCTCTCATACAACACCAACAATTTAACATGATTACCCATTTCAAACAAATTTTGAAAAAAATATTTATCAAAAATTAATTGTTAATTTTGTTTAAAAATTTATAATTCTCCTTTATATAAAGGACTTTCAAACAAATTATGTAAAATTATGTGAATTTGACTAAAATTATCAAATCATTTTTGATATATACATCTGTTCACAATTCAAAAACAAAATTATTCAAATAGTCGAATATACTCAAAAACATAACCTACGATTCGATATATCAGATATACGATAATTACACATTCAAAACCAAGGATAATCATGGATAATATATGTAAAATACTTACTAATTCATCAATAGATGAAACTTGAAATCCGTAAAACAAGCTTCCCTCTACTACAGCAAACATCAATATATAAAGAACAATCAAAAAGATCCAACTCTTTTTTTGTCTAGATTTCATGAACAAAATAACCGTAAAGAAGACAGCCAGAATATCAATGATTCTCACATTATTGACTACAGCATTCAAGTTTGATATAAGCGATACACTATTACTTGAAATCATGTCTAATACTATTTCAATTAACAAAGCATGAGAATACTGACTTAAATTTTCATAAAATGAAAACAAGGTGTCATAATTGCTTACACGAGCTAAATCAAACATGAATACCCCTTGCCAGATATTCTGCCATGTCCAATACACTAAAACTAAAATTGCAACAAAGCATGATCTTTTAGAATAGGTATCAAACAAACGATCAATCCACTGATAGATCTTCAAGCCAATGATCTCCCTTTAATTGCTCACTGGTGGCAAGCCCAGGATAATTTTGTTGACGTAAAACCTCATAAACGATGATTGCTGCACAATTGGATAAATTTAAACTTCTTGCACTGGCAACCATTGGAAGTCGCATACAACTGTCTAAGTGATCTTTTAAGATTTTTTTATCGACACCTGTACTCTCTTTTCCTAAGACTAAATACACATCTTTTGAAGTATCGCTAAAATCAAATTCACTTGGTGCCTTATGTCCATATCGAGTCATAAAATAATATTTATCGCTTGGATTCTCTTTTACAAACTCTTCCCAGTTTTTATGAATATGAATATCCGCATCTTTTATATAATCCATTCCGCTTCTTCGTAAATGCTTTTCATCCAATGAAAATCCAAGTGGTTCGATCAAATGAAGACGAGATCCTGTCGCCATACATGTGCGAATGATATTTCCTGTATTCTGTGGTATTTCCGGTTCATATAATACAACGTGTAACATTATTTATTTCTCCAATCTTTTAAAAATTTCTCTAAAGCACGAGATCTATGTGATACTTTGTTTTTCATCTCACTTGAAACATTCGCTAAAGTCGTACCATACTCAGGATAATAGAAGATTGGATCATATCCAAATCCGTTGCTCCCAAGGATCTTATCGTTGATTTGCCCTTCGACTTCGCCACGATATGTATGGCCTTTGCCATTTTCATCAATATAGGCAATTACACATACGAAACGAGCAGTTCTAGTCTTACCTTTAACATTTTTAATGATTTGAGCATTCTTGACATCATAGCTTGTATCTTCGCCCATCCAGCGTGCTGAATATACACCTGGTTCCTTATCCATGGCGTCCACTTCAAGTCCAGAATCATCACTGATAACTGGCTGGTGTAAAACATCATATAAACTGCGAGCTTTGATCAAGGCGTTTTCTTCGAATGTCTTACCATTCTCAACAATTTCAACCTCCTGATCAAGATCTTTTAAACAACATACTTGTACATCTTCGCCAAGCATTTTCTGAAATTCTTCAACTTTGTGCGCATTTGAAGTTGCGATCCATATTTTTTTCATTTTTATCACCGGTACTTATTATAAAAAGAAAAAAAGTCCAATTCAATGGACTTTTTTAATTCTAGTACATTCCCTGAGGCATTGGAGCTTCTTTTTCAGGTTCTGGAATCGAAGCAACCCCAGCTTCTGTTGTAATGAATAAAGCAGAAATACTTGCGGCATTCATTAATGCATTACGAGTTACTTTTGTTGGATCAATGATACCTTCTTTTAACATGTCGACCCATTCACCATGTTTTGCATCAAATCCGATATTTTCATCTGCACCCTTCTGAATCTCTACGATTTCTTCACTGTTATATCCAGCATTATCGGCAATTTGAGAGATTGGTGTCAACAATGCATCAAATACAACTTTGATACCTTTTTGTACATCAACAACATCTGATTTGATCTCATCTTTCAATGCTACATAAGCATTTACTAAACAAGCTCCACCACCGATAACGATACCTTCGCTTACAGCAGCACGAGTAGAGTTCAATGCATCTTCAATACGAAGTTTCTTTTCTTTCAATTCACTTTCAGTAGCTGCACCAACTTTAATGATCGCAACACCATTTGATAATTTACCTAAACGTTCAGCCATGCGTTTCTTATCATATTCACTTGTTGTGTTTTCCATCTGTGCTTCGATTTCTGCAATACGAGCCTGCACATCTTCAGTCGATCCAGCGCCACCGATCATTGTTGTGTTATCTTTTGTAACGACGATCTTCTTAACTGTACCTAAATCACTCAACTGCATATCTTTCAGTTCCATCTGAAGATCTTTAGAATAGAATGTTGCACCAGTTAAAATAGCAATATCCTGTAACATTTCTTTCTGATTATCTCCAAATCCAGGAGCTTTTGTGGCAACAACATTGAATGTTCCACGTAATTTATTCAATGCTAAAGTAGAAACAACTTCATTTTCAAGATCATCAGCAATGATCAACAAAGCACGATTTGCTTGAACAAGCTGTTCTAGTAATGGAAGAATTTCCTGGATATTTGAGATCTTCTGATCTGTAACCAATACATATGCATTTTCCATAACTGCTTCCATCTTTTCACGGTCGCTTACCATATATGGAGAAATGTATCCTTTGTCATACTGCATACCTTCGCTGATTTCAAGTTCTGTTTCAAAACCGTTGGATTCATCAGTCGAGATAACACCATCACGTCCTACTTTTTCCATTGCACGAGCGATGATTTCACCGATTTCTTCAGATCCTGCAGAAATTGTAGCTACATTGGCAATATCCTGATTGCTTTCAACTTTTTTCGAATTTTTCAAGATATAATCACTGATTGCCTTAGCAGCTTTTTCAATACCTTCACGCATCAAAACTGGATTTGCTCCACGATCTACTGCACGCAATCCATTTTCAATCATGCTTTGAGCAAGGATCGTTGCTGTCGTTGTACCATCACCTGCTGTATCATTTGTCTTGTTAGCTACTTCATATACCAACTTAGCACCCATATTCTCGAATTTGTCTTCCAATTCGATTTCTTTGGCAATACTTACACCATCATTTGTGATAAGTGGTGAACCATATTCCTTTTCAAGGACCACGTTGCGTCCTTTAGGGCCTAAAGTAACACGTACGGCATCTGCCAATGTGTTTACTCCTTTTAACATTGCTTCACGAGCATCTTTTGAAAAACGCACTTCTTTAGCCATAAAAATGTACCTCCTTATTTGCTTACCGCAATAATATCTTCATCTTTGATTACGATATATTCTTCGTCATCTACTTTGATCGTTGTTCCTGAGTATTCTTTATATAATACTTTATCATTTAAAGCATATTCACAATCTTTAACACCTGAACCGATTGCAGCAACAACGGCCAATTTAGATTTTTCTTTACCGCTTGTCAAAATAATTCCACTAGCGGTTGTTTTTTCTTCCTTTTCTCTTTTTAACAAAACATAATCATGTAATGGTTGTAACATAATATTCCTCCTTTAGCACTCTTTTAAATCAACTGCTAAGAATATTATACACGCTTTTAGCAGTTATGCAATAGGTTTGCTAAAAAATTTAATCACCTTTTTTACTTTGCTGGATCCACTTTCCAAAAGAAATCAATTCATAGCCCTGATAAATCAACTTCCCTTCCCATCCTACTTCAACAACATTATATTCAAAGGCACTTACTTCTAAAGAAACAGTCGATTTATCTTCTTTTAAAAACACCAATTCATAAACTTTCTGTGGTTCAAAGATATTTCCAGGCATAGGATAATAGTCACTGCATTTCTTTTCAATCAACTTGGCATTACAGTTTGTGATCTCATGTCTATTTATAGTATAGCGTTTCATTCTTCATCACCATCTTCTAAACGTTCCACTCTTTTTACATAAATTCGATTTACGCCTATTAAAATTAAATACATTAAAATCGTAACGATCAAAAATATCATCAATAGATATCCAACATGCAATCTATTTAACAAATACAGTTTATACCCAAATATAAAAGCTCCAACAATTCCCACCAGGATAGATACCACAATACTTTTCTTTTGATTTACATCCTGATACGACCATATCCCTTCTTTAAAACAAACAATAATGAAATAAATGGAAACAGTCACAAGCAAAACTATTGGTAAGATAACTTCTTGGATGTCTTTAAAATCGTTCAAAAAAGCTTGAACCACAATCACGCATACCAACCCATAAAACATCAAATAAAAACCCTTTTCTTCAATTTTAAGAAGTTTTAACCTTTTCATTTCATCTAACTTTTTCATTCGTCTTCCTCCCAGAACAAATCATCCAATGTTTTGTCTAATGCTCTACAGATAGCACGACATAACTTGATCGTCGGATTATATTCTCCTTTCTCGATCATATTGATCGTTTGTCTAGAAACATCCACTGCTTCAGCTAATTCTTTTTGTGTCATATCTTTTGAAGCTCTGGCAGCTTTCATTGCTAGATTTTTTGACATCCCCTCACCTCAATTACACAATAAATTATAATTTACTTTATGTCAATTATATTTTACTTTTAAATATAGAAAAAGAGCGATTTCTCGCTCTTACTTGATCAATCCTTCTGGAAGTTCAATATTAAATAGATTTAAAAATTCTTCAATTTGATCTTTTACATCACTTGCTGCTTCATAGCGAATATTCTGTTTAGAATATGTATTAACCGCAATTTCAGCATTTGGAACGCCAAGCTTATCAACACCAACTTTATCAATAATTTCTTTCATTTCATCTTCGCTTAATTCTGTATCTTGCAACAGATCTAAAGCATAATCAACATTAGCATCCGCTCTTACAAACAACGAAGCTTGTGGATACCCATCTTCATCACTGCCCGTTTTTTCTTTCCAAAGTGCTTGAAGATCTTCAAGAACAGATAACTCTTTTCCTTGTTCTTTAGCCTTGGCAATCGTTGCAGCGGCAACAGGCTGCGCCAATAAGGCAACTTCAGACTGCCCAGTCAATAAAGCCTGCTGAGCTTCTTGAACACTGGCATAATATGTAACATTCATATTAGCTGTATCCATTACATACTGGAAAACCAATTGAGGAACCGCTTTTTCACCAAAAGCTGCAATAGATGCACTTGTTAGATCAGAACCTTCTGGTCCAACCAAATATAGATTTCCCCAGGTCAATACCGCTTCAAGATTAAAAGCTTCTGCCTGCGAATACAATTTAGCGCCTAAATTTGTTGGTGCTACGATGATATCATATTCACTATCTTTTTTAGATAATTCTGCAGTTAGTACATCTGTACCTTCTACTGTTTCAATTTCCACATTTTCATTTTCATACAAAGATAATAATGATAAGGCAGGTGCCCCTGTAGGTGAAAGGATCTTAATTGGTTCTTGTGGTTCATTACTAGAAGAACAAGCAACCAATGATACCGATAAAACTAAAGATAAAGCCAAAGATATTATTTTTCTAACAGACATTTTTCTTCTACCTCTTTAACAAATTTTTCTAAGGCTTCATTTAGTGCCATTGTCTTACTTTCTTTTTTACCACTCTGACGAATCGTAACTGTTTCGTTTTCGGCTTCACCATCACCAACTACGATCTGATACGGTACTTTAGACATCTGTGCTTCACGTACACGATATCCCAGCTTTTCATTTCTATCATCTAGTTCCACACGCATACCGGCATCCTGCAACGCTTTTACAACCTTCTGTGCGTATTCTAGATGTTTTTCCTGATGAACTGGAATTACGACAAATTGTCTTGGAGCCAGCCACAATGGGAAATGACCTGCAAAATGTTCGATCAAGATACCAATGAAACGTTCGATAGAACCATAGATAACACGGTGTAACATAACCGGTGTTTTCTTAGAACCATCTTTGTCAACATATGTACAGCCAAAGCGTTCTGGCAAGTTCATATCCAACTGAATTGTTCCACACTGCCATACACGACCTAAACTGTCTTTGATATGAATATCCAATTTAGGACCATAGAATGCTCCATCTCCCGGGTTCACTTTATATTCTTTTCCGGCATGGATACATGCATTTGCCAATGCCTCTTCGCTCTTTTGCCAAATTTCTTCAGAACCAATATATCCACTCTCTGGACGTGTAGAAAGCTCAATGTCGTAAGGAAGACCAAATACAGAATAAATTCGATCGATCAACCCCAATACATTTTTAACTTCGCTCTCAATTTGATCTGGAGTAACAAACAAATGCGCATCATCTTGAGTAAATGTACGAACTCTAAATAAACCATTTAAAGCACCGCTTGCTTCATGACGATGTACCTGGCCTAATTCTCCGATACGATATGGGAGTTCTTTGTATGAATGCAAAGAACTGTTGTATACCAATAAAGCGCCTGGACAATTCATTGGTTTGATCGCAAATTCACGATCATCTACCATAGTTGTATACATGTTTTCTTTATAGTGTTCCCAATGTCCACTTGTTTCCCATAACTCTTTAGACATCATGATAGGTGTCTTGATGAACTGATAGCCAGCCTTTGTATGTTCTTCATACCAGAACTGTTCCAAGATATTACGTAAGATCATACCATTTGGCAAGAAAATAGGCATACCAGGAGCATATTCACTGACCGTAAATAATCCCATTTCTTTACCAATCTTTTTATGATCGCGTTTCTTTGCCTCTTCTAATAAAGCTAAATGTTCTTCCAATTCTTCAGCCGTTGGAAAACATACACCATAAATACGCTGCAATACTTTATTATTGGCATCCCCTTTCCAATAGGCACCAGAATGCTTCAATAATTTAAAGTTTTTACATTGTTTAACTGTTTCCACATGAGGGCCACGACATAAATCAATGAATTCACCTTGTTGATAACAAGTAATTGTTCCATCTTCAAGATCCTGGATCAAATCAATCTTATATGGATCATCTTTAAACATTTCCAAAGCTTCAGCTTTAGTAATTTCTTTACGTACGATACGTTTACCATCTTTGGCAATCTTCTTCATTTCTTTTTCGATCTTAGGTAGATCTTCGTCTTTGATAACTTCATCTCCTAGATCCATGTCATAATAGAAACCTTCGCTGACAACAGGTCCGACCCAGAATTTTGCCTGAGGATATAATCTTTTTACGGCCTGTGCCATCATGTGTGCACATGAATGATTCAATACATTTAATTCAGCATTTTCTTTAATGTCGATCATCTTAATTCTCCTCCTATTTCCATATAAAAAGCGACAGTCATCTCAAAGGACGTCTGTCGCACGCGGTACCACCTTTGTTCATACAATAATTGTATGCACCTCATTTTCTTTTAACGCAAGAGTACGGCACACTTTTTCAAGGGCAATTCAAAGGGAGTAAACACATGTTTTGTCAAAAAGTTTTCACCAACCACTTTTCTCTCTACATCCAAGATTCATGCATTCATGTCCTTATCACTATTGTTGATTCGATTATAAAACGGCTATGAATAAATGTCAAAACTTTTGAACACAAAGACTTCTTTAACCATGAACAGATTGATTAAACTCTTCTTTTACTTGTTTTAATTTATTTGGATTTTCCAATAATTCCAAAGCAACCAAAGCAATTGCCTGACTTGCCTTGATTAAACCATTTTTCCCATCTTCAGATATCGTAGCCGCTGCCATTTCTTTAGAATGACCTAAAACATCATCTGAAGCAATTTTGATATTTCCCTGGATCGTAGGACATTTATAACTAGCTGCTCCAACATCTGTACTTCCTTTAGCTTCTTCATCCACTGGATCTACATTCGGCAGTCCAAGTTCATGATATGTATTAGTTAACATCTCTGCCAATGTGTAATTGACAAGCGTATCTTCATAAGGACATTCATAAACAGAAGTTTTTAAGGTTGTATTGGTTGCCTGACATGCACCTTTAGCGCAATTAATAGCTTTTTCTGTTACTTCTTTGGCGTATTTCATTGTAGAAGCACGGAAATAATACTCTAAACTTGCATAAGCAGGAATCACATTGGCTGCAGTTCCTCCATCTTTAATTATGCCATGAATATAAGTACCTGGTTCAACAAATTGACGAAGCATATTAATTGAAACAAAAGTCATAACTGCTGCATCTAAAGCCGAAGCCCCTTGTTCTGGATGACAGGCATGGGCGTTCTTTCCAAAGAACTCAAATTTGATTGGATTCAATGCCTGTGATTTTGAGCCTACACCATTTTTAGTACCTGGATGCACCATCAAGGCAACATCAATCGTATCAAAGACACCGGCATTGGCCATGGAAACCTTACCGCCAAAATTTTCCTCAGCTGGTGTTCCAAGCACGATTACTTTTCCACCATATTGATCTACAACTTGTTTTAAAGCTTCTCCAGCAGCAATTCCAATTCCTGCGATCAAGTTGTGACCACATCCATGTCCGACTTCAGGTAAAGCATCGTATTCACACATAAAGGCAATAGTTGGACCTTCCTTCTTTGTATCATATGTTCCAATAAATCCGGTTGGTACAACATATCCTTTTTGTGTTTCAAAACCTGCATCTATCAAATAGTTTGTCAATAATTCCATTGTTTCAAACTCTTGATTTCCTATTTCTGGATTTTCATACATTGTTTTGACCAAAGCCATATAATCATCGGTTTTGGAAACAATGAAATCTAAGATCGTTTGTTTATTATCCATCGACTATTCCTCCACTTCAACAGCCTGTGCAGATAATTCTTTCGCTTCTGTCACCCATTTTTCCAAGTCACCATTTTCTCTAGCTTTCTCAATTACATCGTTACATAAATCGATCAATGACTGATATTCATCTCCTAATGGGAATCCAATAACATTTGTGGAATACATTGCTTCTGGGTCTAAATCAAATCCATCTTTAGGAAGCAATGTTAAATCTGTAAATGTATCCAACATAGGTAAAGCAGAGTTTGAAGAAACAATGACTGCATCAATATCTCCAGCATCTAAAGCTAAAGCAGAAGCATCTGTTGTTCCATATTGTTTGATATTGGCTTCATCCGTCAACTTCATTGCCAATTCATACTGAATGGAACCGGATTGTGCCGCAATTGTTAGATTTGCTGCTTTAAATTCCTCTAAAGTTTTATATTTTTCGGCATTTTCTTTTGTGGTTAAGATTCCTTGATAATCCTCACTGTCTTCTCTTTGATACCCTTCAGAAAACTGCATCACTTGTTTTCTTTCTTCTGTCTGAGCAAAACCAGAAATCGCCATATCTACACTTCCTGATTGTACATTGGCTAATACACCATTGAAATCGGTTGCCTTGATTTCCAGTTCAACACCTATTTCATCCGCAATAGCCTGCGCTAAAGAGATATCGCTTCCTACGATTTGTTTCTCGCCATTTTCATCTAAGATATAGAATTCACTAGGTGGAAAATCTGGAGAAGTTCCTAGTACGATCTTACCTGCTTCTTTGATTTGTTCTAATTTATCCGCAGAACCAGATGTTGTCGATGAACATCCAGCTACACCTATCATCATCGTTGTTGCTAATACTACACTAACTAATTTTTTCATTTTCATAATTGTTTCCTCTTTCTTTCTACATAACTTTATCTAAAAATTCTTTTGTTCTTTGATTTTTTGGATGATTGAATATCTCATCCGGTGTTCCTTCTTCCATGATGATTCCTTCATCCATAAACATGACACGATCTGCAACTTCTTTGGCAAAGCCCATTTCATGCGTTACGATAACTATGGTCATCTTGCTTTGGGCAAGACTTTTGATAACATTTAATACTTCCTTTACCATCTCCGGATCAAGAGCACTTGTTGGTTCATCAAACAACATCACTTCTGGATTCATAGCCAAGGCTCTGGCAATCGCAACACGTTGCTTTTGTCCACCAGACAAGTTATTTGGATAGGCATCTTTCTTTTCTTCCAAACCAACCTTCTTTAACAATTCAATTGCCTGTTCTTTTGCAGCCTGTTCTGACATTCCTTTTATTTTGATTGGAGCTAATGTCAAATTATCCAAGACCGACATATGTGGAAATAAGTTAAAATGCTGAAATACCATCCCAATATGTTCTCGAACCTTATCGATATCGACTTCCTTTTTGGCTTTGGACGTGATATCTGTATCTTTAAAGAAAACTTGCCCTTTTGTTGGTTCTTCTAAAAGATTCAGACATCTAATAAATGTGGATTTACCAGAACCCGAAGGCCCGATAATGGCCACAACTTCTCCTTTATGAATCTCTGTATTGATTCCCTTTAATACTTCCAAATCCCCAAATGATTTATGTAAATCTACTGTTTTAAGCATATACTTTCAACTTCCTTTCGATCAAAGACATAATCGTCGTTAGAACACTAGTTAAGGCAAAATAGATAATTGCGATAATGATCAATGGCTCAAATACAGAATATGTTGATGCCTTTACGATATTGGATGTATACATGATATCGAATACACCTACAACACTAACAATACTTGATTCCTTGATCATCATGATAAATTCATTACATAATCCCGGTAAGACAACTCGAATCGCCTGTGGGACGATGATATATCGCATCGTTTCTAAATTGGAAAATCCTAATGAGCGTCCAGCCTCCATCTGACCTTTATCAATGGAATCTAAACCGCCTCTTAATAACTCACAAATATATGCGCCTGAGTTAATTGCCAAAGCAACCACTGCCGTCAAGAACTCACGACTTCCATAAACACTTCCCAACATTGGAATTGATGGAATGGAAATCCCAATCATTGGAAAACCATACAACCATATATATAACTGAAGTAACATTGGCGTTCCTCGAATCACCTGTGTATAAGCTGTTGATATCGCATTTAACACCTTTATATGTGATCGTTTCATCAAAATAGCCAACAATCCTAAAATACATCCTAAGATAACAGTCATCAATGCCAAGACAATAGTTACGATCGTTCCATCTATAAAAGTTGGGATCCATTTGATCATCTTGGTAAAATCAATCGTTACTGCCATTAAAGTATTTCCATACATCTCTTTTCCCTCCCATAAAAAAACGTCTCCTGAAATCAATCAAGAGACGACATGTATCGCGGTACCACTCTATTTGCCATAGCCTAGCTATGACCACCTCTAGTCTGTAAAGTAGACAACTTGATATCCTACTCTATGTTCAGATATCCCTCTCCAAAGTGCGGTTCACCATAATTTGTATGCTGATCTTTCACCATCATCAGCTCGCTTCTTTTACGCCTTATGACTACTCTCTTCTTCACTGAGTTTTTGAATATAGTAGTAGGATACACGAAAAGAAAATTAATGTCAACAAAAAAATGTAAATTGTTTTCACAAATGTAAAAGAATGTAAATTATTACAATTCAATTTCCAATTGAACTGGGCAATGATCACTTCCATAGATATCGGTCAAAATCTTAGAATCTTTAACCTTCGGCATCAATTCTTCAGAAACAAGCCAATAATCAATTCTCCAGCCGGCATTCTTTTCACGTGCTTTAAAGCGATAACTCCACCAGGAATATTCAACTTTGTCTGGATACAAAGTACGATAGGAATCTTTTAAGATCGTCAAAAGATTCTTTTTAAAACTGTCTCGTTCTTCATCAGTAAATCCCGCATTACGGCGGTTGGTCTTTGGATTTTTGATATCAATTTCTTCATTGGCAACATTTAGGTCCCCTGTTAATAAAACAGGTTTATCTAGACTTTGAATATAGTTAGAAAAAGCTTTATCCCATTCCATACGATATTCTAAACGTTTTAAACCATCTCCAGAATTCGGTGTATACACTGTGACGACATAATATGAATTAAATTCAAGCGTGATCACACGACCTTCTGTATCGTGTTCAGGAATATCGATTCCATAATGGACTGATAAAGGTTCGATCTTAGAAAAGATCATCGTTCCACTATACCCTTTTCTTTGGGCACTGTTGATATACTGATATGGATATAGATCACAATCTACTTCGATTTGATCTGGCTGAGCTTTTGTTTCCTGAATACAGAAGATATCTGCATCCAAAGTATTCAAGATATCCACAAATCCCTTATTTAAAACAGCTCGGATCCCATTTACGTTCCAAGATATTAATTTCATCTTAAACTCCTACACTAATTGTTTCTGGAAGTGTGCTGCCTCCATCAATGACAACTTGCGTGCCCGTAATATAACGACTCTCATCACTTGCCAAGAATGCGGCAAGATCACCAATTTCCTGAGGAGTTGCCAGACGTTTTAATGGAGTCGCTCCGGCAATGCCTGCTTTAACAGATTCTGGATTGGATGCATCTGATTGCACGGCAATGCTTTGTGCCATTGGCGTATCGACATACCCTGGACAAATCGCATTCACACGAATACCATCTTCGGCAAATTCACGTGCCAAAGCACGAGTTAAACCAATCAAAGCAGCTTTACTTGTCGCATAAGCAGCTTCACCAGGATCGGCAACCATATACCCGGTTACACTGGACATGATAACGATAGCACCATGTTTTTGTTTGACCATACCCGGTAATACAGCCTGAGAAATATTCCAGCATCCATTGATGTTTACATTAAAATGAAAATCACGATCATTATCATCTGTTTCCAAGAAATTTCCTAACTTGCAGACACCAGCATTGGATACAAGAATATCGATCTGACCAAATGTTTCCATCCCCTTATCGACTGCATTTTGACAATCCGCTTTTTTTGTTACATCGCAGTTTACATAAATGGCCTTGATATTATATTTTTCAGCCAATGTATCGGCAATTTGTTTTGTGGATGCACTTCGTGCGCATAGAATAAGATTGGCCCCCTCTTTGGCAAAGACTTCGGCAATACCTTCTCCGATTCCTTTAGATGCTCCTGTAATAAGAGCGACTTTATTTTTTAGTTTCATATAATAAGATCCTCCTAGTATCCATTATAAAAAGGGCTGTTCTAAAAGTAAAATAAAAAGACCATCCGAAGATGATCTAATCATTATATCCATTTGGATTCATGGTCTGCCACTTCCAGCTTGAAGCACACATATCATCCAAATTATATTGTGCCTGCCAGCCAAGTTCTTCTTTGGCAAGGTCACATTTAGAATAACATGTCGCAATATCGCCTTCACGACGTGGTTTGATTTGATATGGAATCTCATGTCCACAGGCTTTTTCAAAGGCATGAATGACATCTAAAACGCTGTAGCCATTTCCAGTACCTAGATTATAAACCTTTACACCAGCTTTTTCTTTTATCTTATTTAAAGCTTTGACATGGCCTTTTGCCAAGTCAACAACATGAATATAATCACGAACACCGGTTCCATCTGGGGTATCATAATCATCTCCAAAGACACCAACACATTCAAGTTTTCCGATCGCAACTTGAGCTACATATGGTAATAAGTTATTTGGAATTCCTTTAGGATCCTCACCAATCAAGCCACTTTCATGCGCTCCAATTGGATTAAAATAACGTAACAACATTACATTCCATTCTGGATCCGCTGTATGAATATCTGTTAAGATCTGTTCCAACATCCATTTTGTCCAACCATAAGGATTCGTACAGACCCCTTTTGGACATTCTTCTGTAATTGGAATCATAGCTGGATTTCCATACACTGTTGCGCTGGATGAGAAAATGATATTCTTAACATTGTGTTTACGCATAACATCTGTCAAAATCAGCGTTCCCTGAATATTGTTTGTATAATATTCGATTGGCTTTCTTACGGATTCTCCTACCGCTTTTAAACCCGCAAAATGAATGACTGCATCTACGTTTTCTTTGGTAAAGATTTGATCCAAAGCTTCTCGATCCAATATATCATTCTGATAGAACGTCACTTTTTTCTGTGTGATCTGTTCAATTCGATCCACAGCTTTTTGATTCGAATTATATAGATTATCTACAATAACGACTTCGTATCCTTCATTCAACAATTCAACACACGTATGGCTGCCGATATACCCAGCACCACCTGTAACTAATATCTTCATAAAGACCCTCTCTTTCACACAGCTTGATTATACACTATATGGATATTTTTTTCCTCTTCTTTTGAAAGAAGAACCGCTTTGTTTTCACCATCGACATCAAACCATAAACAATGGTTCTTATCATCATATCCATCAAACCAGATCATTTTCTTATACTTATCCTCAATGCGTTTCTTTTTGTTTAAAACGACCTTAAAGTTTAGATCGTTTTCCAACAAGTGAAACGCCAAATAAAATTGTGGCACATTCTTTACCACGACAACTCTTTCTTCTGGATCAAAACCTGATACATCTTTTTGTTCTGTCAACAACAAGCTGTATCGTTTTTTGGGATTTCTCACCATCAAAGGATAGGTTAAGTAAAATAGTTTATGACACCTTGAACAAAGATGAGAAAAATACGTCCGATTCAACAAACGTTCAACCGCAAGTGGCGACATTGTCGTTATGATCAAAGTATCTCGTTTTATATAGAAGGAGTGTCCACAAAAAGGACACTCTGTTTCAATCATTCTTTCTTTCATTATAAAGGTCTACAAGCTTCTTTTAACCATTCTGCTTCTTCATTTGTCAAGAAAGGAGAAATCTTTTCATATACAGAAGCATGATAGTCATTCAACCATGCAAGTTCATCTTCAGACAATAAACTCTTATCAATTCCTTTGCGATCAAATGGAACAAATGTCAATGTTTCAAAATGCATGAATTGGCCATAGAAGTTCTTATTTCCTTTGACAACGACCATTTCATTTTCATGGCGAATACCAAATTCACCTTCTACATAAACTCCTGGTTCATTGGATGTGATCATGCCTTCTTCTAACACGCAGGAATCATTGCGCTCTGGGACGATCTTCCATCTAAATCCATTTGGTGCTTCATGTACATTTGATAAATGACCCACACCATGGCCTGTTCCACATTGATAATCCATATCAAGATCCCATAGTGGTCCACGTGCTAGAATATCTAAGTTCAAACCACGGCAGCCATACAAGAAATTTGCCTTTTCCAAACGAATATGCCCTTTTAAAGCCAAGGTAAACCATTTTTTCTCTTCTTCAGTAATTGAACCAAGCACAAAAGTACGTGTGATATCCGTTGTACCATCCAAATATTGTCCACCACTATCAACCAGCAACATTCCTTCTGGCTTTAATTCTACATTTGTTTCTTCATTAGAGCTGTAGTGCATCATAGCTGCATGTTCTTTATATGCACAAATTGTATTGAAGCTATCTTCTAGATAATCTGCCTGTTCTTTACGAAGTTCCTGCAATTTTTCCTGGGCACTCATTTCACTGATTCCATTGTTTACATTCTGCATCAACCAATACATGAATTTTGTGCAGGCAACTCCATCTTTAATATGGGCATTGCGTGTATTCGCTAATTCTATTTCATTCTTCATTGCCTTTAAAAGCACAATTGGATCCTGAGCATAAACGATTTCTGTATTCAAGCTGTAAACGATCTTAGAGTTTACAAAATTGCCATCCACCAAAACAGGTCCTTCTAAAGTCTTAACATCTTCATAAATCGCTTCATAGTCTTTCACTTGAATATGATTCTGGGCAAATAAAGTTTTAGATTCTTCATCAAGTCTAGAGGCATCAATATAGATCATCGCATCATTTTCTTTGATGATCGTATAAGCCAAAGCCACTGGAAAATGTGGAACATCATGTGCTCTTAGATTATACAACCAGGCAATCTCATCAATCTTTGTTACGATATGAGAACGACAGTTGTATCCTTTCATAGCTTCTCTTACTTGTGTTAGTTTTTCAGAAATTGATTTTCCTGCATATTTTTCATCATAATGGAAGGTTTCTGTACAAGGTAAAGCTGGACGATCATCCCAGATTCTTCCAACTAAATCTTTGTCTGTTACCATTTTGATATCATGCATCATAAATGCTTGTTTATACTTGTTGGCATCATTTACATTCATGACTCTTCCATCAAATCCAACAACAGATCCCTGCGTTAAATTGGTAACGATATATTCTTCAATGGAAGGCGTATCTTCCTGTCCCTGTTTCATCAAATCGATACCACTGCCTGCCAATTGATTTGCAGCCTGGATAAAATAACGACCATCCGTCCATAGTCCTGCCTTATCCAAAAGAACAACCAATACACCGGCACTTCCAGTAAAGCCAGACATATACTTTCTAGCCGCAAAATATTCACTGACGTATTCCGTTTCATGAAAATCACTTGTAGGAATGATATAAGCCTGCATTCCTTCTTTATTCATTTCTTCTCGTAATTTCATTAATCTTTCTTTGATCATATTCATCCTTCTTTCATTGTTTCAATTTTACATCGAAAAGATACAAAAAAAAAGGCTAAGCCTCTTTATATTCAACTTGATAGACAAAATTGATAAAGTCAAAGCCTTCAATTGCCAGAAATGCCATTACAAAACAAATAAACAATACTTTGATCACATACGTAATGATATTCATAGCTTTATACGTATTTTCCAAACGCATATATTTAAATTGTGACCACATGCAGTAAACAGGAATAAAGAAAAGAATTCCCTGCAAGATATAAACGATAATACTATGGTTGGTCAAAAGATAGAAAATATCAAAAACATTTCCCGCAAATAAATCTGTTCTAAATGTCGTTACCATCATATCCGCCACATGATTATTTAACAATCCTAATGTGCTCACCAATCCGATAGCTGCCATTAGATATAAACCATAGATCACGATTCTGTACACATTTCTGTTCTTTTTCTTTAACACGCGATTCGCCTGCCCTAAAACACATAAAAAACTAAAGATCAAAAATACAGCATAGATCAGCGAATAAAAAGGAAGAACAAAATATAAAACCGAAAAAATAAGCCCGATGAACAAAAAAAGATTTGCCAATGCATCGACTTTATCATGTCTTCTTCGTATATAACGTATTCCTTTTTTATCAAAACTCAATGTTTTTGTCAGTATATTATATGTCCTTGATGGCACTAGGGCAAAGATAATTCCGAAAGCCGCCACCAAAATCAAAATTACGATCTTATCCATAATCAAATTCTCCCAAAAACTAAATCAAATCCTCTTTTTTTATATAATAATAACTTCCTACTAATAAAACAATCTGTACGACCAGCCACAACCATAATGGCATTGTAAATATAACCATATCAAAGGCTCGCAAAGCATAGTTGCTAAGCATGTAGATAAAAAATAAAAAAGCTAATCCCAGCCAAAAAACAAGCGTTGAACGATCCGGCTGTTTGATCAAAATCAACAACAATAACTTAATGGATACATATACACCAATGATCTGAATCAAAAAGCCCGGTGTAATCAAAACCATAAATGATTGAAATCTATTTCCAATCATATCATAGAGCACATTTAAACATGTGATATAAATAAAAAGATATAAAGGAAAATCTAAAAATTCACGAAACCAGAAATGTTCTTTCTTTTCATTGACCCGTTTTTTCATTTCTTCTTTAAAGCCTGTAAACTCATTGTTATCATCCTGCAAAAGATCACTTGCCCAGCTTATGATTTCATAGCTTGATGTCTTAGATAAATTAGCAAGTTTCGTTTGATTGATCGTCTCATTATATAAACCAGTATGTTTAGAAGGAACCCCTTGAATATTGCGTTCAACTCGTTGAAAATAACTATATATATTCATAAAAATATTGTAAAATAAATCTCGTCAAAAATCTAGAACAGGAGACATAAATGAAAATCGTTTTTTTAGATGCTGATGGAACTCTTTTTCATCATAGTGGATACATACCAAGCAGCGCCTTAGACGCCTGTAATCATGCCCAAAAGAATGGGCATAAAATTTGTTTATGCACCGGCAGACAAAAAGTCGAGATCTTTGGAGATCTGACCAAGATCGACTACGATGGTATCATTGCCGGAAGCGGAGCTTCTATTTTTGTGCATGGCAAACAAATCGTTGAAAAAACCTTTGATGAATTCGAATTTAATACAGTATATAACTTTTTGAATGATCACCAAATTCCAGCTCTTTATGAAAGCAGTGTTGGTATTTTTGCAACCCAGAAAACGAAAGATCGCTTAAAAGAATTGCTGGAAATCCAATGTGGACATCTGGACGATGAACAACGCAAGATGCATGGTCTATACACCTTGTACCATCAAGTACATGTGGTCAATGATTTACATGAACACCCAATCAATAAAATCAGTTTCCTTGAAAGCAAGACGCCATATCAAAAAGTGTATGAAGAGCTAAGCCCTGTCTTAGATGTCATTCCAGCGACATTTGCTCCCTTAGGAAAAGAAAGCGGCGAGATTTCTTCCAAGCGAATCACAAAGGCAACCGGTATGGAAGTCTTGATTGATTATTACAAAATGGATGACAAAGATACAATTGCCATTGGAGATGGTCATAACGATCTTTGTATGTTTGAAAAGGCCGCCATCTCAGTAGCCATGGGAAATGCCAGCATTCAAGTAAAAGAAAAAGCTGATCTAATTACGACCAGCATAACGGATAATGGAATCTATAATGCGTTCAAAGATCTAGCGCTTATCTAAGATCTGTACAGATTCATAAGGCGATTCAATCGTCTGTGTGAATCTGTTTTTTTGTATCGCGTCATAAAGTCTATGATATGTATCCCAATATTCATCAAATTTTGTCCAACAATAAACACCCATCCAAATTGATCTTTCATCCATTCTATCAATGATCACTTCATACGGTTTTTCCATGATCACACTAGAATCCTTCTTTAAGATATCAATACAGATCTCACGCAATGCCTGAACATCTGTTGAAATGCTGACAGGAAATTGAAGCGAAATACGGCGATACTCATCACGAGAATAGTTGATGATGATCTCCTGTACCATTAAAGAGTTTGGAACGATAATCTCTTGTGCAGAAGGCGTTTTAACGACGGTAAACATCAATTCAATGCGAACGACTGTACCTTCTTTATTTTCCACCGAAATATAATCCCCCACCATAAAAGGACGTGTGAATAAGATCTGCATCCCTCCGGCAACATTGGCCATATTGTCTTTTAATGCCAAGGAAATTCCTAAACCGGCAGCCGAGAAAGCTCCAACGATGACATTGGTATTCACACCTAATTGAGATAAGGCAATGATGATACCAGCTATCTTTGTCAATAAAGAAACACCGGATCCAATAAAGGTCAAAGCTCCTTTGTCGGAAGCATTTTTAGATAGTTTTATAATTCCCTTTTTTAAAACTGGTCCTAGAATAAAGCCAACCGCAACGATCAACAAAGTAGTTCCTGTGCGTATTAACCATTCCATGCCTCATACCTCCTTTTTTGAAAAAGAACCGCCAGAATTATTCTGCCGGTTCACTTAATGCTTGTTCAAGACGATCGATACCGATCTGAATACGACGTAAACTTTCTTCTTTTCCAAGAATATGTGCAATTTCAATGGCACCTCCTGGAGTAAATTGTTTACCTGTCAATGCCGTACGAACTGGCCACAATACCTGACCATTCTTCATCTCCAACTGTGCAGGTAATGCTAATAAAACATCATGTACAGCCTGTTGATCAGCCCAGTTATCAAATGTAGATAAAGCTTCATAAACAGCCTTCAAAGATTTTAACGCAATTTCTTTTGTCGTCTTCATCTTCTTATGACGATACATCTCTAAATCATAATCAACCAATGTGTCGAAGAAATCAACGCTTTCAACGATTTGATCTAGACGATCGATTCTTGGTTGAATGATCTTGGCAACTTCTTTTAGATCGATATCTGAATGAATTCCTTCTTCCAAATATGGTCTTACCGTTTCAAAATATGTTTCTTCATCCATATTTCTTAGATACATACCATTCATCCAAGTTAATTTGTCGATATCAAAAATAGCTGGACTCTTAGAAATACGTTCGATGTTAAAGACCTTGATCAGTTCATCCATTGTATAGATTTCCTGCTCTGTTTCTGGAGCCCATCCTAATAAGGCAATGTAGTTGATAATTGCTTCTGGTAAATACCCTTTCTTTACAAGATCTTGGAAAGAGGCATCCCCATTACGTTTTGATAATTTATGATGTTCATCTTTCATAACAGGAGGTACATGTACATATGTTGGTCTTTGCCATCCATAAGCATCATAAATCAAATTATATTTAGGCGTGCTGGATAAGTATTCATTTCCACGAACAACATGTGAGATCTCCATCTGGTGATCATCAATGATGTTGGCAAAGTTATAAGTTGGAAATCCATCAGATTTGATCAAGATCTGTTCATCTAATAAATCTCCATCAAATTCAATGTGTCCATATACCATATCATCAAAAGAAGTTTCTCCTACTTCATTGATTGTCTGACGAATAACATAAGGTTCTTTCGCATCCAATTTTTCCTGAATTTCTTCTTTGCTTAAATGTTTACAAGGATCATTGAACTTAAAAGAAATTCCCAAGCTTTCTGCTTCTTTACGCTGTGCTTCAATTTCTTCTTCTGAACAGAAGCAGTAATGTGCGCCACCTAACTTAACCAACTCTTCGGCATACCCTTTATACATAGGAAGTCTTTCACTTTGAATGTAAGGTCCATGTTCTCCACCGATATCTGGTCCTTCATCCCAGTTTAGACCACAAGTTTTCATTGTGTCATATATAACATCAACAGCACCTTCCACTTGTCTTTCCTGGTCGGTATCTTCAATTCGAAGGATAAAATCTCCTCCATCATGTTTCGCAATCAAATATTCAAATAACGCTGTTCTCAAGTTACCGATATGCATATATCCAGTAGGACTTGGTGCAAAACGTGTACGTGTTTTTTTCATTCTTTTATTCACCCTTTCGCCCTATTATATTAACCCAACCAACCTTTTCTTTCAACACTTAATCAAGCTTGGTTTTCTTAATTTAATCCGAGTTTATTTACGTTTTTCATCAATTCATTTTATAAATACCGATTTGTATCTCTTGCTCCATAGAGAAATCTTCTGACTTCCATTACATCCCCTATAACAACATAATATATTACATAATTTCGTATATATATTCGATAATATGGATAGTCCCTCTTCTTTGAAGGAAATGGTTCAAAAGCTAAAGGGTATTCTAAGCGTTCCTGTATTGCGTCTTCTATATCATTCACAAGCTTTTCTGCTGCGTCAGTATTTTTTAGTACATTTGTAATAGAACTAACAGTTTGTATCAAATCCTGTTCAAACAAAAGTAAATATCGCAATTTATATTTTTCATTCTTCATGAATCACACTTCTTACTTTTTTAAACACATCATCATGACTTAATCTTTCTTTAGTTGTTGCTGCTATCCTATCTGCTTCATCTAATTTCATCTCCACATTATCGATAAGCCGAGCATATTCTTCCAAGCTCATGACAACCATGGCTCCATACCCATTTTTGGTTAAATACACAGGTTGCCCTTCATTAACAAGGTTTCCTATTTCTGGAAATTTGTTTCTCAAATCTGAAACTGGTCTAATCTGTATCATCATCGCTCCTCCTTATTTATCTTAATTTTATCATTATTTTATCACGCAAACAGGAAACGATATTTTATGAAAGATGGTACTTCTATTTATAAAAGCCCAAAAACACTTTATTAATCGCATTTTTGAGCTTTTTTCAAGTCGAAATCGTTACATATATAAGGGTTAATTATTAAGTAAATCGCATTGGTTATTCTTAATTTAATCCAAGTTCTCTTGCGTTTTTAATAGCTTCTTCTAAAAAATCTTCATACCATGAATAAACCCTTTCATCAATATTTGGGTTCAGTTCGCCATAAACTCTAAACATATCACTGCAGGCAATTAAACTTGATGTATCCCAATTAGATAAATCACCAATTTTCCACGTCTTTGCATTTTCACCAGCCGCATCAAACATATAGACCATAATTCGTACATTGGAAGTATCCCAATGACCCAATCCTTTATCCAAAACAAAGGAATCGGCATTCGCTCCAGCTGCTCGAAACATCCACTGCATATCCGTTACATTGGATGTGTCCCAATCCGACAACCCAGTTACCTCAAAGTTTTTTGCGTCATATCCAGCTTTAGAAAACATATATGCCATATTCTCTGTTCTAGATGTATCAATATTGGAAACATCAATATCCTCTACATTTGTCAAGCCATAAAACCAATAAGCCGTAATAGATGGCGATATCGGTGTTGCCACTTGAACAGAAGTAATATCTTCCCTTTTGTCATACCATAAAGGCTCTTTGGTTCCATAACTCAAAAAATCATATCCATGTTTTTTAAAAGATGGATATTCTTTCACAATACTTCCATGATTGAATTGACTTATCCATTTGTTTAAAGATCTTTGTTCAATCATTAAAGTCCCATCCTCATACAATACAGTTGAAAAGGTGTTATATTGAATCCAAAAACCTATCATTAACACAAAAACAAATATACATATAAAAATTTTAATAAAGCTCTTTTTAGTCATTTAATTCACTCCATTTAACACAACGTATGGTCAATGCATAATATTCTTCGCCTGGATTGACTTGTATTGATTCAGGATTTTTGTATTCATCAATAGAAATAATATCTTGATTTTCACCAACACGCATAATCATCACACATTTTTCATCTTCGTTGAAATGCGAATTAGATAAAGCATCATAGACAACTGAAATTCCATCTTTGAAATCAAGCTCTTCTTCCTGTATAGAATGAACACCTTCATCTTCTACACCATTACTTGTACTTACACACAAACCTAGTTCTTGTCCTAACAAATCCCATCCAATGATAATTTCACCTGTATCTTCTTTGATCACGGCTGTATTCATTGTCATATCACTATCAACTCTTTGCCATTTTCCATCGTTTAATTTATGCTCAAACAATTCAAATGTCACATCTGTTTCTTTTGTCTCAAAGGTATATACTGCGTTATAACCCTGACTAAATGCATTTAAATAAAGTTCTTCATCAGTGCTCAGTTCCTTCTTTGATAATTTAAATCCGATTTCTTCATCATATCTAATTTTGTTTTGATCTCTATAATCCACACGATCAATAGATTCATCACGTAAAGAACAGCCACATAATAACAGAGCACATATAAGGACAAATACAAATGGATTTCTTTTCATACAAGTTTCTCCTTCTATTTTGTGACAGATCTAAAATTATGAAATGTCATGATACACAAAGATACTATTAAAATTAAATTGAAGATCATGAAGCTTATAAGGAAATGATTCATATTCATTAGATAGTTATTAAAGAAATTGAATACCAGCAGCATAATGATGACATTTGCTAAAAGAGAAACAAAATACAAAAATAGACTTTGAAATAAATAGATTCGTCTTATTTGAGTCTTTGAAAGCCCTAGATAATATAAGAACTTTACATCCTCTCTATGATTATACAAATATTGTCGATTTATGTTCTTTACTATAGCCAATGAAAAGATCATTAAGACACCAATCACTATAATCGATAGACCTCTTAACACATAACTATCTTGTTTAAATTTCATATAAGATGATTGATTCTCATAAATATATAGCTTTTGTGTTTCATCTGTTTGAAGTTCTTTGGATAACACATTTGATATCCTTGATACATTTTCACCATATACATTTACATGTAAACTGGTTAAATCATCAGGTGAGCACATCAACCATTCCTTCATCTGTTCAAAACTGACAATTAATGCATAATCACAGTTAAAACTACTAAGCTCGCCCTCTTCTACTCCTAGGTTAATAAAATCAATTGATTTTGATAGTTCGTTATCTTGAGATAACAATTCTACTTCTTTAACCTGATTAATACTATTAGCATCAAAGATTAATATTGGTAAATCACTTTCGATATTGTAATCTTCTTTAATTGTTGATAAATTTGATACCGTCAAAACTTTAGAATCAGCTTGAACTCCATCAATTTGTAATTTAAAACTTGATTCTAAATCATAGTTATATTCCACATTTTCTTTATTTAGAATTGTATTAAATTGATTAATCACTGTCTCTATTTTATCCGGAGATGAATCAAAGAAATCCATAGTTACACTTAATGGAACAGTATATGAATAGTTTTCTTCAAACATCTGAATCCTATTATCGACCATGATTTGAGAAACAGAAACAATGATCATTAAGATAGTTATCACGAAAACAACCACTATTCCTTCAGCTCTTCTAATATAATCAACAATGGATAATTGAAAAGAAACCGGAAATGATTTATTGATCCTAATCTTAAAAATTCGCTTTTGTTTCTTCTTTTTATATACCTTATGACATGCCAGAGATAAAATGATTATTAAAAGCGCAAGAAATAAAAAGATAATAAACAAGATACTTTCTAATAAAATTGAAAATTCCAAATAGGTTAAAAAAGAGAAATCCAATAGCTGTTTGATCAAAAATATACCTAGACCGGCCAAACCCAATGTAAAGATAAAACCAGTTATACAGGCAAGTATTCCTAATACAAAAAACTCAAAAAACAAAAATCCAAAGATAAAGGTTTTGTTTGCCCCTAGTTCAAATAACAATTGGTAATACTCTTTCTCTTCTATTAAGACGATTTCTAATATATTCAATACCAGCACTAATAAAGCTAATGCAATAAAGCCCGCAAAGCCAAATGCCATATAATCAATAGTTGTTACACTTGGATACATATAGGAATTTAAATCATGATTCAGCTCATAAAGTGTATTTCCTGACAGACTTTCATTCAAAAAATACCCGTAAGTTGAACGATCTTTAAATGTAGCATAAACCTTATCATAACTCTTTGCACCTGAATCTACATATGTATAAATAGCGTTTGATATTGATCCATCATAAATTCCAACAATCTTACTTTTTATTTTTTCATTGGAATAATTCATGTAGGATATAAAATCTCCAACATGAAGATCATTGTTTTCTAAATACGTTTTATTAATTACAACTTCACTATGATTACTAGGATACTCTCCTTCAATCAGATGAATTGGTAAACTGTCATTAAATGCAGATTCTCCATAAACAGGAATTGTTAAAAAATCTATGTTCTCATTTGTTTCAATTGACCCCAACATAATTTCTTTTCGCACAATTTGTAAATTTTCTTTAATAAACGAAGACTCTTCCTGTGTAATATTTGATTCTTCGATCAATGCTGGTGAATAGTTTATATTCCAATTCCCATCAAATGCAATCACAGAATTCTTCTGGTATGTATGAAAGACATCTCTTGATAAGAATAAAGTAGTCACTAGGAAACAAGAAATAAATAAAATTCCAACATAGATAAAATAATGCTTTTTCTTATATTGAATCTTCCTTAAAATCAAACGCAAGATCAATTTAATATCATGTTTCATAAAGAACACCATCTCTGATCTGTACGATGCGATCGGATTGTTTGGCCAATTCCATATTATGCGTGATAAAGATCACCGTTTTCTGTTTTTCTCTTGTCAAAGATTTTAAGATATCAAATACTAATTGTGCATTCTTGCTATCAAGATTTCCTGTTGGTTCATCTGCTAATATAATATCTGTTCGTGATAAAAGGCTGCGCGCGATTGCCACTCTTTGTTGCTGACCACGAGATAATTCATCAATAAAAGATTTTCTTTTCTCCATCAATCCAAATTGTGATAAAACATCATTTAATTCAAATCGATTTACTTTATACTTCTTGATTTTTGCACTTAAACAGATATTTTCTTCAACCGTTAACGAAGGCATCAAATGAAAGGATTGGAAAATAAATGAAACATCTTCTCTTCTTTTGGAAGCTAATTCTTTATCCGATAATCCGTGATAATTAATCCCTTTAATTTTGTTCATTCCCTCATAATCTGTATCAATTCCGCCAATTATATTTAATAAAGTCGTTTTTCCACTTCCACTTGGTCCAACAATAGTTAAAAATTCTCCCTTCTTGGCATTAAGTGAAACATTCTTTAGTGCAACGAAAGGGTTTTTCTTATTATATACTTTCGTAACATTTCTTACTTCAATTATGTTCATGATCTTTCTCCCAATCTTATCAATCACGTTAAAATTTCAACAAATGGAATAAACTCTAAATCGTCTGAAAACATTCCAATAATATTATTTTTTGTTCCAATATATCCATCATTGAATTTTGTATCTAAATCAATCCAATCACTGGATTTTTCTAAAATGTATTCTTCGTTTCCAACATCATAAATATAAGTATAAGTTTCTTGATCAGAAACATACCGAAGATTCACTAAACCGCCTTTTGTCGATAAATACAAAGTTCCTTCTTGTTCAGGAAGTTCTGCTTCGTTTTTCTTTTCATGAGTTAAGATATCATAAGAAATTATTTTATTGTTTTCTTCATCTGCATAATACAAATGTCCTTGATAAAGTGTAGAGCGATCAGTTGGACAGTTTTCATCTACAAGTTCTTTATTCTGTGTCTTTAAATCGTATGAATAAACAGGCTTTTTCATCGTTGTCATATCACAATCAATAAAGTAAATCAAATCATCCTTTGCTCCCAAAAATAGATTCATTCTATTTTCCTGTAAATCTTGATTTACAATATTCGTGATCTGTTTTGTATCTAAATCGTACATCTCTAAAACACCTACTGTTGAAGTCGAACCACCCATACTAGTAACAGAAAGAGTATTATATGAATAGATAATCTTGTCTTTATAAATATAAGAATAGTTTGGAATCTGTATACCGCCTTTTCTTTCAAATAATTTCTCTATATTCTCTCCATCCATGCCACAACGTGCTATAAAGAAGCCGACATTATCAAATCCATTATCCCCACTCATTTCATAAATCAAATATAAATAATCTTTATAGGCTGCCACAGTAAACAAGGTTCCATTTTCAAAATGTGCCATCTGATATGCCTGACAATCTTTGCTATTATGATGACAATTTGAACGAGTACAGAAAGGGTATGTTTTTTGATTTTGAAAATCAAAGAAATCGAGTCGATAATCATCTGTGTCTGCACCTGTCGTGTTATTCACAAAAACACCATCTTCCGTTAAACCATAATAAAATAAAACAGGTGCTTTCTCATCTATAGACACATTAGTATTCACTTGTGAAGAAGTACAGGCACAAAGGACAAACAACGCACATATGACAAATATCAATCGTTTCATGTTATCATCCCCTTCTCTTTTTAAAAACAAAATAAACAGAAGTGCTTATCATAATTAAAAGAAATAAAATATGAGCAATAGTCCAATATGCTGGATGGTATAGTTCATAAATTAATGTAAAAGCAGAAAACCTGGTTGAATAAAAAATTAATACCGGTAAAGTAAATATAATTTCAAATACCAAAATACTTTCTGTTCGCTTATTGATCCACTCACATATGCGAGTAAAATTTAGAACCGTAAACATATACAAAAAAATTTTAGTCAAGAAACCTATGACAAAATACGCGCCAATCGAGATAGAAACAGGAAAATCTGCATACATTTCCAATGCATTAATTGATTGTGCCCATTCTAGATTCGGATAATTAACATTTATATAGACTAGATCCAACAATGTAAATAATCCAATGAGCAAAAGAACTCCCACCACATTCACAAAATATTTAATTTTTCGTTGGTTATTCAACGTTGTTTTTTGCAAATCAATCATCTTCGATTCTTTATCTTTATTATGAAGTGATGGTGTCATATACCCCACAAAAAACAATATAAATAAAACCTGTAAAATAGAGGCATTGGTATCGTAATACAAGAATCGATATTGATCTTCTTTTAAGATTGGTAAACTTGAATTATCTTGTTTTCGAGACTCATAAACTGCCTTATATTTTTCAAAAACCGGCTGTGTTGACAATAGCGTTGAATAATACGTCTGTTCTGTTATATCTTGTACAATCGATAATTCTTGATTCCACTCATCATATTGCTGTTGCTGCAAAAGAATTTTTTTATCTGCTTTTTTATTAACTGTTGCCCCAATCTCATCTACAAACTGATTAAAAACTTTATCTTCCCATGTAGACATATTATTTTGATTATTTAAACAAAAACCATATATAACGCCTAAAACAACAACTAAAAGTATTCCCTTCTCTTTGATCCAATATTTGATCATTTCAAAATAGACTAGTGAATGTACTTGCCTCGATGATATGAAATTCATTCTTTTCTCTATCATTTTTGCTTCATAGCTGAATCCAGAAAAACTTACAAAGATAATCATGGATATCGCTAAATAGAAGATAAACAGAACTTTATTTTGTATTAAAAGATTGAAAAGAGAAATAAACTCCACATTAGCCAACAGTTGAAGCGGCATCAAATAAGACCAAATATTCAAATAATGCAGCAATGAGTATTTACTTAAAGGTGAAACGTATTCAAACGACATGAATTCAATACTTATAAAAATTACTATGAGAGCGATTGCCAAAGGCATTAGTTTCAAATGGGCGAACAAAACAAAAGCTAAAGCGCTGCAGGCACACAAGGAAATAATAACCATTACCAAATATAAAACCAAAAATGTAAAAACATTTATAGAATAAGGACATCCTTGTGCAAAGCTCAAAGATTGCACCGGTACAGATAAATCAATATGCCCAAAATAGATATTTGAGAACAAAAAGGCAAACACAAATTGAAGAACATAAAATAATATGGTCAAAAATGAAAGAGCTGTGTACTTAGAAAAATAAAGTTTCCTTTTTCCATTAATCGTTGAAGCTGCATAAGTTAATTGATGCTCTTCTCTTTCAACAAATATGCAATTCATCAATAAATATAGTAAAAATAAAAATGTTGAAAGAATTATGATTGGCGATTTTAATAAAGACTCTAATCCTAAAGAAGGCTGAACTGTTAAACTTTTTGCTATAGTTAAATTTTCATATGCTTCATATGTTTTTCTTGCCCTTTGTCCAGCAGTTTCACTTTTTAAAAAACTAGGAAGCTGTTCATAATCTTTATATTGATCTTCAATCTGTTTTTTAAAATCATCATAGGTCAAAACTGTGGAAACTTCTTTTTGTAGTTGTTTTAAAGTTGAGAGTTGATATTGGATCGTATCGTATGAGATTCCTGATTCTAGTTTTTCATTTTGTTCTAAGATCCAATCGATTCTATATTTGTTACTTAATTCTTCAATGTGATTAGGATTTAAATAATATTCATATTTATCAATTTCCTCTTGAATCATATTTAAATCTATAGTTCCTTCTTTAATCTGCTCATGTGTAAGACGATAGGTTGATAGATCCATTACAGTTTGCATCATCGAGATACAAAGAAAAGTTGTAGACAATAGAAAAAGGAGAAGAATGGTTAATATTTTTTTCGTATTCGCAAAAAACTTTTTGATTTCATTTCTTACCATACGCATCACCGCAATAATACAAATAAACTTCCTCTAAATCTGGATATACTGTCATTCCTTCATAGCTTTCTTTTGCTATATAACGAATCATCAACTCATCTTTGATATAAGATAAATTGCTAATCTTATATTTGTCTTCATAATCTTCTAGTTCATTTCGTTCAATTTTCTTTGTATAAACACTACCGTAAATTGAATCGGTCAAAGATCGTATTGAACCAGATTTTATACAGCGTCCACCTTTTATGAGTAATATTTGATCCGCAATAACATCAATATCACTGACCACATGAGTAGCAATCAACACAATTTTTTGATGACCGACTTTCGCAATCAAATTTCTTAATTCAATCCTCTTCTGTGGATCCAATCCAGCTGTAGGTTCATCAAGAACAAGAATATCCGGATCACCTAATAAAGCCTGTGCAAACATAGCTCTTTGTTTCATACCGCCCGAAAATGTTGATAACTTATCATCTAAATTTTCATACAAATCAACATTTTTTGAAACACGAATGATTTGTTCCTGTATTTCATTTTTCTTTATCCCTTTTAATGCTGAAATATAATTGAGATTCTCTCTAAGAGTAAAATCATCATACAAACAAAAATGTTGCGGCATATATCCAATATGTTTTAAAAAAGATGAATCAACTTCTTTCTCATTAAACAAGATGGAACCTGATGTTTTATCTAGTATTTGAACAATAATTTTCATCAATGTAGACTTACCAGCACCATTTGGACCTAAGAGCCCATGTATTCCAGGTACAAAAGCATAATTAAAATCTTGCAGGACCAATCGATCTTTAACATAGGCTTTATTTAAATTACGAATCTCCAGCTTCATAAAATCACTCTTTCATATATTCATCTAATTCTTTTTGTATACGCTCTATTTCTTTATCCATGCCCATGTCTTTTAGTTTCTGGCTCAACTCTTTTATATACTCCAAATTATTTCCATCCGAATAAACCTGTGATCCTTCTAATCCTGCGATATAATCTACCAGTTCCATTGATTCTTCAGTATAGGTTGGTTTAAACCCATCAATTTTTCTTGGAGCATAGGCTTTAACTTCCTCTTCTAGAGCCCTGATTACATCAGTCGAAATCATAGAAGTCTGGGTTGCCTTTTCTGTATTTACCATTGCGTTGATCCCACCATATTGATTTGGCATTAATAAATCATCTCTTAAAGGATATACAAGACCATCTTTAATTTCATAGTCTTTTCCTTTTAAACCATATGTAAACAAATCACAAAAATCAGAATCCGTATTCAATAAATACAAAAATGTTAAACTATCTTCCACATTGTCTGATGTCTTTAAAATTCCATACCCTGTATTAGTATTATAGGATCCATATGATTTTTCTTCTAAAGGAATGAACACTCGATTTGGATACTTTATAGATGTACAATCATCAAAAGCAATCATAATTTCTTTTTTGGCACCATCTTCTGTAAGTGTGCTTCTTGAAAGTTCTGTCATCCCGTCTTCAATCAATTTTGCCTTGATGATATAAAAATCTTGATAAATCTTTTCATCCATTAGATTAACAACCTTATAGTCACTATTCTCTTCTTTTATATAAATCGTACTATCAAATAAAGGAGCAAATACAGGATCATACACATCATGGACAAACGCACTAAAATGAGTACCTGAAAAGAATGGAATATATGCTTGATTTGTAACTTGATCTCCTGCCTTTACAATGTTTACAAAGTTATCAAAATCATTAAAATATCCCTTATCATTCAATGTAAATAAATGGGCAATTTCTTTAGGAACAAACATTCCTTTTTGTGATAAACAATATTGATTTGCCGGTATATAAAAATTTTGTCCTTTATAGGATTCTATATTCCATACCATTTCAGGTAATGTATCTAGAAGTTGTTTCTTCATCTCATCTTTCATAACTTCATTTAAATCAATCATCATATCCACATTTTTAAATTGATTTTTGACAATATCGGCTGATTCATCATGATAAGATGAAAGATTCATATCCTCTAAAAAGCTTTTAGTATAAGAATCTGACAAATTGTTGCTAGGACTTTGAATCTTGAAAACAACATGAAAATCGTATCCCTTCTCTTCTAATAGCTTATTACATTCTTCTGTATAATCATTAATTATCTCTTGTGGTTGACTGGAATTTAAATCCAAGGATTCTCTATCATACCAATTTGCATCCTCATAAAAATTCATGTAAAAAGTGATTTCATTATCTGAATTATTAGAACATCCAGAAAACAAACACACTATTATAGATATTATTATCAACGATTTGATTTTGGTGCTCATAAAATTCACCTCCAAAAGTATAGACTGAGTCCTCAAGAACCCAGCCTATACTTTACTAAGAATTATATGTTCTAGTATTGAGATAACTTCCTCCTGCATAATATGCACAATTTGCACTAAGGCGACCTCCAGGATACCCAGAAACTACCAATTGTCCTGTATAAATTTCCTTATTTAAGCTGTAAGTTCCAGCATTTCCTTTGACATACCCAACAGTTCGCTTTGTTGTCACTGGTGAGCCTCCATATTCACTGATTCTTGCTACAACTCCAGCTACTCCAGCTGATGTAGAAGGTTCTAAAGTGGTGGTAAAACTATTAGCATGAACACCTAAGCCGGAAATACCAAACAAAATAAATGCAGAGCATAAACATCCTATAATTTTACTTTTATTCTTTTTGATAAATTCATCACTTACTTTCTGTTTATTATGATTTTGCAAAATCTATTCATGTATAAGCTTATCTTCATTTACATTATATAAATAAATAAGAATGTGTTCAATATTTATTGTGCAAGATGACTGATTTTTGATTAAAATGTCTTAGTTATTCAATGGAATCAATCAAAGAAAATTTAATGGAATTTTTGATTCTAATATGAGTTATAATGTTTTACAATTCCAAGATAAATACGGACTTACTGGTATGATTAATGATGATGCAGGAGTTGTCGGAGTGTCTACAATGAAATCATTATTAACCAGTAAAGGAGATACAGGACGTTTATCATTGGCATGTGATTGCTCAACCGTATTGAATGCAAAACAAGCTAGCGATTTATATAATTCAGGTTACAGATACATTGGTAGATATTTAACTGGAACTGTAGGAGTAGGAGCAGAAGAAAGATCAAAAGCATTAACGATTTCTGAGATTAAAGCTATACAAAACGCAGGATTGTCTATTTTCCCAATCTATCAAGATGGAGGATATTATTCTGAATATTTCGGAAAAACGCTACAAGGAAGTTATGATGCAGTAACAGCAATTCAAAGAGCCAAACGGTTGGGATTTACAAATGGAACTACAATTTATTTTGCGGTCGATTTTGACTGTCTAGAGTATGAGACAGATGGTTTAATTATTCCTTATTTCAGACAGATTAATACTGTATTTAATCAATCTGGAATTAATGGCAAACATTATAAAGTTGGTATCTATGCACCAAGATATGTTTGTACTAAAGTATATGAAGCTGGTTTAGCCGAATATTCATTTGTAGCAGATATGTCTACTGGTTTTAGCGGAAATCTGGGATACGCTATTCCGGAGAATTGGGCTTTTGATCAATTTTTTGAGTATACTTATCCATCTTCTCCATCATTTGATTTGGACAAAGTTGGCTTTTCTGGAAGGGATTCAGGATGCCGTCTGTGCGAAAATCAACCTGATTTTTCTGATGATGAATTATTGCAGGAAGCTAGAGAAAAGTATGCTAAGAATATAGCTAAAGCCACAGAGTATTTAGATAAAATATTAGGAATAGAGTTAAGTTTCGATAATGCAGAATATAATCCAGGTACAATTGCAGGTAGTGGAGTTTCGATGTCAACAAAATTGAAGCTTTCTACAAGTTTAAATCAACATCCAAATAGTCCTTATAGTATCAATATTAGTTGGGAGGGTGATGATTTAAGTCCAACATGTAAATCTCAAATAGAAGCTGTTTCTGCAATGTATGAGAGTGATGTTGAATTAAGTTCACTTATCACTACAACGCTTGCAGAAATGGCAATTGGAGCAAAAGTTGGGACAATTTCATTCTTAGCAACTCCTATTTCAAGCACAATGTTAAGAATCGATATTATCTGTGAAACGGATAATCTAATGGATTTCGCTGGAGTTGTTGGAAATGTTTCATGCGAATTTGAATCTATTATTACAATTAATACATCAGAGTATGGAAAAGAATTCAATCTTGAAACGCTTTCTGTCGCATTAATTGTTGCTGCATGTGCCTGCCTATTATTTGCTGCAGCAAGTGGAAGTGGAGCTGGTATTATAGTATCTCTTTTAGAAGCACTTTCCGGAGTTTTAGTGCCGGCAGGAGTATAATTTAAAATGGTTGAATAAACTTATTATATATGTAAAAAACTTCTAAATTAGAATTGAGAATGAATGTAAAAATAAATAAAAAAATTTGAATTTATAAATTAACAAATTTAATTTTTGGATAATATATTAATTCTCAACGTAATACTTTCTGGAGCTGATTACAGAGCCTTACTGATAAATTTTAAAGGCGCTTTAATTTTTCGTGTGGGTGTGGGCACTCTCTAATTTATCCTGTGGGCAC
>ENA-OPBW01000014-OPBW01000014.1-human-gut-metagenome-genome-assembly--contig:-NODE-14-length-150042-cov-11.074900_pt1 | contig 150042 bp, 124 predicted proteins | sample MGYA00241070_ERZ501456 | MGnify/ENA primary metagenome ERZ501456 (study PRJEB25962, sample SAMEA2042624) | human gut metagenome | biome: human gut; feature: human-associated habitat; material...
GGTGCGGCGGGTCTCCGACGGGCTTCGGCAGTGTGCCTCACCGGTGTGGCAGGTCTCCGCAGGGCTTCGCCGTTGAGCCTCACCGGTGTGGCAGGTTTCCGCAGGGCTTCGGCGTCGTGCCTCACCGGTGTGGCCGGCCGGGAGGATCAGAATTTCAGGCTGGCGCTGAATTCGACGGTGAACGGACGGATGTAGCTACCTGCCATGACGTGTCCGGCATACTGTCCGGCGTCTTCCTTTTCGATCAGTTCGGCACCGGCGATACTGCCTTTAGCACCCGTCTGGTTCAGGAAGTTCACGACGGTGCAGCCCAGGGCAAGTTTCTTGTTCACCTGCCAGTTCAGTCCGCCGAAGGTCTCCCAGCGGCCGTTGAAGTAGTAGGCGTCGTTGATGTTGGCGTAGGTCTTGCTGAAGTAGCGGAAGCTGGTCCAGATCTTCAGGTCCTTGGTGATCATGTAGCTAGGGTCTATTTCGACGATGACCTGCGGGATTTCGGCTACGATGTTGCCCGTGGCGTTGATTTCGCCCACGTATCCGTCGGAGAAGGTGACAGAGGTCTCATACTTCTTGTAAGTCGGCTTCTGGTAGGTGAAGAGGAAGTGCAGGTCGAATCCCTTGAAGGGGCGGGTAACGACGTCGGTGGTCCAACCCAGCGTCTGGATGTCGTAGGTCAGCGGGGCGGCCATGATTTCCGTCTGTCCGGCAGCGGTCTTGTGCTGCAGGTTCAGGGTAGAGTTGTTGTTCGTCTTCGAGATATAGGAGAAGAGCGAGGTCAGGCTCAGCCATTCGTTGTTGTAGTAGATTCCGGCACGTCCCAGGGGTACGGAGATCTTGTCCGTGTTGGGCAGGGTGGCAGGGGCGAAGTTTTCGATTTTCGGATGCTGGGTGATGTAGGTGAAGTCGCCGGTGAAGCCGAATGACTTGGTCAGCTTGTAGGTGGCGGCAGCGGTCAGAGCGTAGTTCAGCCAGTCGTAGCTCATTGCAGTGGGGGCAATCTGAGTACCGTCGGGAGCCGTAGCACCCAAGTAGTAGTTGGCAAAGCGGCCTACGTATTCGCCGTTGGCGTTCTTTACGGCTGCGTTGTCGCCGCGCAGGGCTTGGTATTCCAGGCGGGCACCGTAGTAGAGGTTCAGCTTGTCGGTTACGTCCCAGTCGTGGGTGAAGTAGAGGGCCAGCTTGTTCTCGTGTCCCTTGTAGTATTCCGAAGCGTTCTTGTTGAAGTCATAGTAGTATCCGTTCCCGGCGTAGGTACGTCCGGCATAGGTGGCGTAGTCTGCGTTGTAGAGGCGCACGGGGTAACTGCCGTCGGTGGGAACGGACTGGTCGTACATGGTGGTGGCCGATGCGTAGTCGATATCATAGTACCATTCGTTCAGGCCAAGGCGCCAGGTGCTGTTGCCTGTGTGGCGTGACAGTTCGGTGGTGAACATGAACGAATCGATAAATCCGCGGTTGAGGCACGACATGCGGCTCTGCACGTATTCGCCCGTGTAGGGCTTCATGCTGCCGTCGGCGGCTTCGTAGAGGTAGTTGATGCCTGCTTCGTTCTGGTCGAGCGACATCGGGGTCTGATAAACGCATGAGCCGGTGGAGTGGTCATATTTCATGATGGTGCGCCAGTTCAGTCCGTTGTCCCAAGTGTAGTTGTTCATCAGGGTGAACTCGCTGCCCTTGTTCTGCACGGCGTCGTAGAGGTTAGTCTTCTTTACTTCGCCCGTGCGCATGTCGCGATACATCATTTCGTTGTCCATCGGCAGGTAGGAAGTAGTTCCGAGGGCGAACTGGCCGAACTCTTTCACGCTTCCGTCGCCCACGTAGACGAACGGGGCTGATTGTGTGGCATACATGTAGACTGGATGGCTGTTGCTGTAGTGATAGATGGCGGTCAGTTCGCCACGGTTATCGTTGTATTTCTTCGTCAGGGCGAATTTATAGATCTGCGTGCGGTCTTGGAAGGGAGTCGATTTGATTTTGAACGTTCCCGGGTCGAAGTCTTGGTAGATGCTTCCGCTGTAATACCAGTCACGGGCGATGTCGCCGTTCACGTTGAGCGAGAACTCCTGCATGCCGAAGTGGTTGCTCTTGTAGTTCAGGGTGCCGTGAAAGCCTTTCTGCCCCAGCTGGGTGAAGGAGTTGACGGCGTATCCGATGTTTCCGGTAGTGATGGCTGTCTCCGAAATTTTCAGCAGTCCCACGTGGTTCAGGCTGGCGTCGGCACGCCAAAGGGAGTTGACTGAATGAGGATTGGTAGCGTAAGTGACGGGAATGCCGTTTTCCAATACATTGACGTCGGCCGACGGTAGTCCGATCTGGATTTCACGTGGACCGTTGGCACTGGCGGCGTTCAGCATCACGTTACGGTTTTCCTCCTCTTTACTGGAGCTTTCCGTTTGTGGCTGTTCCGATGATTTCTTTTCTTCTTGTGCGGAAATGTTTCCACAAGTCAATCCGAGCAACAAAAAAGCTGCTGCGGCGCGATAGCATACTGCATGTCTTTTCATACCTGTTTTCATGGTACGTTATTTAATAAGTTAATAATTGAAGTTTCGCTTTTCGGTCATCGGGCGTTTTGCCTGAAGGCCTGTGCAAATGTATGCAGTCGTTCGCAGGAAGAATAAAAAAAATGTTTCATTCCCTGTCATCAGGGTTACATGAAACATTTTTGATAAGGAATGTAACAAAATGGATAGACGTCAGCTTCAGCGACTTAAACGTCAGCTTGGGTTCGCTAACCCTCAGCTTGACGTTTTCCGTGTGGAGGTCGGTTGGCTCAGGGCTCGTAGACTTTTCCGTCCGACGTGATGTTGCGGTAGGTGATGCCGGTAGCGTCGTCCGTGACCATCAGTGGCCGGCCGTCGGGCTGCTCGTAGTGGAAGTGTACATTGTCCAGCCGGATGTTGCGGGCATGGCGGATGTAGAAGCCTTTGGCAGGAACGGTGCCGAACATCCATGGTTCGGGATATACTTTCTCTTGTTCGGGCGGCGTACGCTGTCCGTCGGCTTCGGTGTAGCCGCCTTGGTGATAAATATGGATGTTGCTCAGGCTGACATCTTCAATGATGGCTCCGGGTATGCCGCTGATGATGGACGAATAGCGCGAGTCGGCGTTGAACACGTTGACGTTGCTGATGAGGATGCGCTTCATGCTGCCCACGGGTGTCCCCTCAGGACTGCGCATACGTGCGCCTAGGCGAAGGAAGATGGGGGAGTTGACGATGTCGCGCATGGTGATGTTGCTGATAACAATGTCTTCCAGGCGTCCGCCATCCACTGTTTCGAGTGCCAGACCGCGGCAACGCTCAAAGATGCAGTTGGTGATGGCGATGTTCTTGAATCCGCCGCTCGACTCGGTGCCCAGCTTGATGCGTCCTGTCACAAAACCATGGTCGGGGGCTTGCGGCTCGTCGCGTTGCCAGGTGCAGTCCAGCACACTGCCGCGGTCGTATCCGCTGACCAGACAGTCGGAGATGGTGACGTCTTCCGTGTCTTTGAAGTAGCCTAAAGCGTAAGATGATTTCAGGACGATGGCATCATCCCACGGGCTGTTGACTGTGCACTGGCTGATGCGTACGTTCTTACAACAGTCTATGTCGAATCCGTCGCGGTTGGTGTCCACCTTCAGGTTCAGGATGGTCAGGTTGTCCACACCCGTGGCCAGCAGACCGAAGTGGCCGCAGCGCAGCATGGAGAAATCTTTCAGCGTGACGTTCTTGCAGAGCTTCAGGCTGATGGCCTTGTTGCCTACGCCTGGCAGTCGGCTTTCTTCTCGTGTCAGCCCGTGACCGTCAATCAGTCCCGGGCCGCTGATGGTGATGTCTTCCAGTCCGATGCCCCAGATGAGCGAGTTCTTCCAGTGGCTGTGGCCGAAATCCTGGTAGCGGTTGTGTTCGTTGGCTTCCGCTTCGTCATAGCCTTCGGTAGCTGTGGGGAAGGCGGCTGTAATCACGGTGCCTTGTTCCATCAGCAAATGGACGTGGCTGGCCAGTCGGATGGAGTAGCAGGCATAGTTGCCGGCGGGCAAGTAGACGGTACCTCCGCCATTGGCGGCTGCTTCCTGGATGGCACGGTTGATAGCGGGGCTGTCTATAGTCTTTCCGTCGGCTTTGGCACCGTAGTCTTTTACATTATATACGTCGGCTTGGATTGCTGCCGTGCAGAGGCAGAGCAGCAGGAACAATATCTTTTTCATCATTGTAGGGGCATTAAGGTAAATCGTTTCAAGTAAGAGGCATTTCCGTACATGGTATGCTCGTCGGACAGATTCCAGAAACCGTCTTTCGAAGTGGGGTTGGCATCCCAGTCGATTACAGCCCAGCAGAGACCTATTTCATTGCCTTCTTTGAGGACGGTTGGACGGGAGAATTCCGGCCCGTCGGCATCGGCATGGTCGAAGGGAGTGATGTAGAACTCCAGCGTCAGTTTGCCGGCTTCGCCTTCACGAAAGTCATAGTGGTAGGCGTAGTCGGCGTAGGGTTTCTGCTTCAGCCACACTTGTGGTCCCCAAAGCATGCACCAGTCGCGTCCGTGGGGTGGTGTGAAGATGTGGTAGTTCTGTGCGTGGCAGCCGTGAAACTTGAACCAGGCCTGCCAGACATCTTTAGGAGCAGTCGGGTGGAAGCGGTCGATGAACGGCCCTCCTGAGCAGTCACCGTCCACTACTACTTCGAAAATGTCCGTATTCAGCGAGTTTTCATTGAAGCGCCAGTAGTTGTCCCAGGCTTCGTAGAGAAAATACAATTTCTGGGTTTCGGCACACCAACCTACCTTTACGCTGATCTGCAAGGTTTCGGTGTTTGGAGCGGCATGCTTACCTTCGTCTTCTTTCATTGCGGCTTCAGTTATGGTATAGCTGTCGGGTACACAGGACCAGTCGCGGGTATCACCGTCCAGGACGGGGACTTCATCGGCTGCAAACTGGTAAACTTTGTAATCCTGCGCGTTGGCTGGCAGATACGTCAGCAGCAGGAACAGGGAAAGATACAAATGTTTCATCATGGATTGTTTTTGATTTCTTTGTCAAAAAGGGCTGGTAACATAAAGTGGTTATAGTCGGCTTGGGCGTTTTGTTTGTACAGGCAAAAGTAGAGAGTCTCTCCTTCTTGCCAGGTGCGTAGGGCAGCGATTACGGGAGCATCTGTCTTTTTGCCTGAACGGTAGAGTGTCAGGGGATTGTTCTGCTGATGGGCATCGCAGAGGATGGGTTCGGGACCGTCGGGCATCACACCGTGTACAGTTCTCAGTCTCATCACCTCACCGTAGTAGACGGTAAATGCATTTCCTTCGGTACAGAACACATTGTCGTGACAGGCGTCTGTGGGGATTGCATCGTTTTGTTCCGTCTTTACAACTTTGTCATCACAAGCACCGAAAGCCCAGCACAGGCGAGCGTCAGATGGTAGATTTTCGGCTGTGGCCTTCAGAATGATTCCTTGTGTGTCGGTCAGTGAACAGATGGTTAGTTCTACTTTACCTCCTTTCCACAGTTTGTCTTCTACCGTGTAATGGTTTCCTTTGTTTTTCACTTTGCATTGGTCCAGCCATCGACTTTCCTCACCACAGACCATTCCCAAACGTAAGGTTCCTGCCCCTTCTGGAAGTTGCAGGGGGAGGGTTTGAGCTTGGATGGTTGCTGTCCATAAAAATAGTAGCAGCAGTAACAGTTCGTTTTTCATTGTAGGTCTAATCTTGATTATTTATGCGGCTAAGTTACGCCCTTCCGAGGTTTGAGCAAATGGAAATAAGTACAATAGGATGGAATATTGTATAAAGAAAAAGCGGAAGGCATCGCTGCCTCCCGCTTTTCTCCTTGTTTAAGTTGTATGTTGTAACTATGGCTTGTTTATTTCGCATCATACAATTCCTTGAGCCATCATGGCATTGGCCACTTTCATGAAACCGGCAATGTTGGCACCCTTTACATAATTTACGTATCCGTCGGGTTCCGTACCATACTTCACGCAGTTTTCGTGGATGTTTTCCATGATGTAATGCAGTTTTGCATCTACCTCTTCAGCACTCCATGACAGGCGTTCAGAGTTCTGAGTCATTTCGAGACCCGATACCGATACACCACCTGCATTGGCAGCCTTACCCGGAGCGTAGAGGATCTTGGCTTCTTGGAAAACGCGGATTGCTTCCGGTGTAGAAGGCATGTTGGCTCCTTCGGATACTGCAATCACACCATTGGCGATCAACTTCTTGGCATCGTCTCCGTTGATTTCATTCTGCGTGGCAGATGGAAGTGCAATATCAGCTTTCTCACCCCAAGGACGAGCTCCTTCTACGTATTTCACGCCAGGATATTGTTCTGCATATTCACGGATACGACCACGGTACAGATTTTTCAGTTCCATGATGTAGTCCAGTTTTTCGCGGTCGATACCTTCGGGGTCGTAAACGTAACCGTCGGAGTCGGACATGGTCAATACTTTACCGCCCAGTTGCAATACCTTTTCAGCTGTATATTGGGCTACGTTACCTGATCCTGAGATAAGTACTGTCTTACCTTTCAGATCCATTCCTTTGGTCTTCAGCATTTCCATCAGGAAGTATACATTACCATAACCCGTAGCTTCGGGACGGATTAGTGAACCACCAAATTCACGGCCTTTACCGGTCAATACGCCACTGAATTCGCGGGTCAGCTTCTTATACATGCCGAACATAAAACCAACCTCACGGCCACCTACACCTATATCACCAGCAGGTACATCTACATCCGGACCAATGTGGCGCCACAGTTCCAGCATGAAAGCCTGGCAGAAACGCATCACTTCAGCATTGCTCTTGCCACGCGGAGAGAAATCTGAACCACCTTTTCCACCACCCATCGGAAGGGTAGTCAGTGAGTTTTTGAAAGTCTGCTCGAAAGCCAGGAACTTCAGAATGCCCAGGTTTACAGATGAGTGGAAACGGATACCACCTTTGTACGGGCCGATGGCATTGTTATGTTGTACACGGTAGCCCATATTGGTTTGTACGTTGCCTTTATCATCTACCCAAGTGACGCGGAACTGGTATACACGATCAGGAATACACAGACGTTCAATCAGGTTAGCTTTCTCGAATTCGGGGTGTTTGTTGTACTCTTCTTCGATTGTACCTAATACCTCTTCTACGGCTTGATGATACTCAGGTTCATTGGGAAACCGTCTTTTTAAATCTTCTAATACCTTAGCTGCATTCATAATCTTTGTTTTATTAGTTGTTTTATTACTTGCGGTTGCAAATGTATATATAAAAATGATAAGTGCAAACAATTTATAAATAAAAAGCGAGATAAAACGTCATTTTTTTTGTTTTATCTCGCTTTTAGTAGAAAAACGATATGCTTTTACCGCTTCTTCAGTGATTGGATGACAGGAATGAACACCAATGCTGCCGAAATGAGTATCATTAGGATGACAGGACCGTCAATTCGTTCGCTGTATACTAATACATAGTAGCAAAGTAACGCCCAAAGAAGCGTGATGCAAACTATTTGTGATTTAGAAAGCGGTTTTCTCATTGTTTCGCTTTCTTTTTGTCGACAATGGCGTCGATGACAGCCACGGCAGTAATGTTCACAATGTCACGTACCGAACTTTCGAAGTCTGTAAAGTGGATAGGCTTGTTCAGACCCATTTGTATCGGACCGATGAGTTCGGCGTCTGTATCCATTGCCTGCAGTAGTTTGTAAGCTGAATTAGCTGAACTCAAGTTGGGGAATACCAACGTATTGACATCCTTGCCAAAGAGACGGGTAAAAGGATACTTTTTGTCACGCATTTCGCGATTCATGGCAAAGTTCACCTGCATTTCGCCATCGATAGCCAGTTCGGGATAGTGCTGTTGCATGTAGTCTACGGCCTCGTGTACCTTGACAGGACTTCCTTCCGTGTCGGCACCGAAGTTGGAGTAGCTCAGCATGGCCATCACCGGAGTATGGTTGAAGAAACGCACAGTGTGTTCCGACAACTTGGCGATGTCAATCAGCGTATCCGTGTCGGGATGACGGTTGATGAGCGTGTCGGCCAGGAAGTAGGTACCCTTCTTGGAATTGAGGATATGCATGGTACCGAAATGTTTGTATTCGGGACGGATGCCGATTACTTCCTTAGCTACCTTGATGGTGTTGCTGTATTTGGTGTAGAGTCCGGTGATGAAAGCATCTGCCTCACCTGTTTCGACCATCATCATGCCGAAGTAGTTGCGTTCGAACATTTTATCGTTAGCTTCCTCGTAGGTCGCACCTTCGCGGGCACGCTTTTCAGACAGGATGCGGGCATAACGTTCACGGCGCGGAGCTTCATCGGGGTGACGCAGGTTGACAATTTCAATACCTTCTAGGCTGAGATCCAGTTCCTTGGCCAATTTCATGATGGCTTCGTCATTGCCCAGCAGAATAGGATGACAGATACCTTCGGCTTTAGCTTCAACAGCAGCTTTCAACATATTGGGGTGGATACCTTCTGCAAAAACTACGCGTTGTGGATTGCGGCGTGCCGTGTCGTAGAGCTGGCGGGTGAGTTTGCTTTCGTAACCCATCAGTTCACGCAACTGCAGGCAGTAGGCATCCCAGTCTTCGATATTCTTGCGGGCTACTCCACTCTCCATGGCGGCACGGGCCACGGCGCACGACACTTCTGTAATGAGACGTGGGTCGACGGGTTTCGGGATGAAGTATTCGGGACCAAAAGTGAAATTATTTACATGGTAGGCTTCGTTTACTACGTCGGGTACGGGTTGCTTGGCCAGGTCGGCAATAGCGTGTACGGCAGCAATTTTCATTTCTTCGTTGATAGCACTGGCGTGTGTGTCCAGTGCACCACGGAAGATGTAGGGGAAGCCGATGACGTTGTTGATCTGGTTGGGATAGTCTGAGCGGCCAGTCGACATCAGCACATCAGGCCGGGCAGCCATAGCGTCTTCGTAAGAGATTTCCGGTGTGGGGTTGGCCAGGGCGAAGACGATGGGATGGTCTGCCATCGAGCGTACCATGTCCTGTGTCAGCACGTTGCCTTTGGACAAACCGAGGAAAACGTCGGCTCCTTTAATGGCTTCTTCCAGTGTGTGTACATCACGGCGGTCCGTAGCAAAGAAGCGCTTTTGTTCAGTCAGATTTTCACGATCGCTTGTAATGACTCCTTTGCTGTCCAGCATCAGGATGTTTTCGCGGCGGGCGCCTAACGAAACATACAGTTTGGTGCACGAAATGGCTGATGCTCCGGCACCGTTTACTACGATGCGTACGTCTTCAATCCGTTTGCCAGCTACTTCGAGTGCGTTCAACAGTCCTGCACTTGAGATGATGGCAGTTCCGTGCTGGTCATCATGCATTACGGGAATATCCAATTCTTCTTTCAGTCGGCGTTCTATTTCGAAGCATTCAGGTGCCTTGATATCTTCCAGATTGATTCCTCCAAAAGTAGGGGCAATAGCCTTTACGGCTTGGATGAATTTCTCGGGGTCCTTTTCATTTACTTCGATGTCGAATACATCAATACCTGCATAGATTTTGAAGAGCAATCCTTTGCCTTCCATTACGGGTTTACCGCTCAGGGCGCCGATGTCTCCCAGCCCGAGTACGGCAGTACCGTTAGAAATAACGGCTACCAGATTTCCTTTGGCTGTGTATTTGTAGGCATCCTGCGGATTTTTCTCTATTTCCAGACAGGGTTCGGCTACGCCGGGTGAATAAGCCAGCGAGAGGTCGGTTTGTGTGGTATAAGGCTTGGTGGGCACCACTTCAATTTTTCCCGGTTTGCCCATTGAATGATAGAGCAAAGCGGCTTCTTTCGTAATCTTTCCCATATTCGTTTTTAGTATTTGTTCTATGATTCTATGCGTTTAATGCTTGCTCGATGTCAGCAATAATATCTTCGGCATTTTCGATACCGACAGAGAATCGGATAAGGTCTGGACGTACACCGGCTTCCATCAGTTGCTCGTCTGTTAATTGACGGTGTGTATGGCTGGCTGGATGGAGTACGCAAGTGCGGGCGTCGGCTACATGGGTAACGATGGCTGCCAATTTTAGTGAGTCCATAAATTTGATAGCAACGTCGCGTCCGCCTTTTAATCCAAAAGTTACCACACCGCATGATCCGTTTGGCATGTATTTTTGTGCCAGTGAATAATATTTATCACCTGGTAGGCCGCTGTAGTTTACCCACGCTACTTTGTCATTCTTAGACAGGTATTCGGCTACGGCTTGTGCATTTTTGCAATGTTGCGGCATGCGCAGGTGCAGTGTTTCCAGTCCGAGGTTTAGCAGAAAGGCGTTCTGCGGTGATTGGATGCTGCCTAAATCACGCATTAATTGGGCTGTAGCTTTGGTTATGTAGGCCATTTTACCGAAAGCTTTTGTATAGGTTAGTCCATGGTATGATTCATCAGGAGTGCAGAGACCGGGGAATTTGTCGGCGTGGGCATCCCAGTCGAAGTTACCGCTGTCTACGATACATCCGCCTACGCTTGTGGCATGTCCGTCCATGTACTTCGTTGTGGAGTGTACTACGATGTCGGCTCCCCATTCAAACGGACGGCAATTAATAGGGGTAGGGAAGGTGTTGTCTACAATCAGAGGAACTCCATGTTTATGAGCAATGCGGGCAAACTTTTCGATGTCAAGAACCTCGAGTGTGGGATTCGAAATGGTTTCGCCAAACAGTGCCTTGGTGTTGGGGCGGAAAGCGGCAGAGATCTCTTCTTCCGATGCATCGGGATTGATGAAAGTCACGTCAATGCCCAGCTTTTTCATTGTTACACCGAAAAGATTGAATGTCCCACCATAAATACATGATGAGCATACAAAGTGGTCGCCTGCCTGGCAAATGTTGAAGACGGCATAGAAGTTGGCAGCTTGTCCACTTGAAGTCAGCATGGCAGCTACGCCACCTTCCAATGCTGCGATTTTAGCAGCTACTGCATCATTTGTAGGGTTCTGAAGGCGGGTATAAAAGTATCCGCTGTCTTCCAGGTCGAAGAGGCGAGCCATCTGTTCGCTGGTATCGTATTTGAAAGTTGTACTCTGATAGATGGGGAGTACGCGGGGTTCTCCTTTTTTGGGAGACCAGCCGGCCTGTACGCACAGGGTTTCGGGTTTGAATCGCTTGGTCATAATCGAATAATTGTATAGTTTTGGGTTATTTATATGCACTTATTTCTCGCAAAAGTACGGAAAATACTGTAAATTTGTCGGCTGAAACCGGATTTTTAGTGGATTTAATAGAATGAGACATATTTTACTTCCTTTGATATTGGCCCTATTCACCCTTTCTGCAGTGGCCCAGCAGACCACCGATACTCCTCGCAGAGGCGAGGGAATCTCTTCATTTTTGCAGCGTAATCATCGTTCCGGACAGGCTTATTACCGTGAATTCCTGCGGCTGAATGAAAAGAAACTGAAAGGCAAGAAAGAACTGATATTGGGAGTACGTTATGTGCTCCCTCCGTTGAAAGAGGGAGGAAAACAGTCTGTTACTGCTAAAAAGCGGCAAATTAAGGAACCCTTGTTCGGCAAGAAACTTTCGCATGTCGATGTGACGGGCAGTAGCTTGGACGGTGCTTGCTTTTACATTGTCAGTGGACATGGTGGTCCCGATCCAGGGGCTATAGGGCGTCTGAATGGCCATGAGTTGCATGAAGATGAGTATGCCTATGATGTAGCCCTGCGCTTGGCGCGTAATCTGATGCAGGAAGGTGCCGAAGTACATATTATCATCCAAGATAAGAAAGACGGTATCCGTAATGATAATTATCTGAAGAATAGCAAACGGGAGACATGTATGGGCGATCCTATTCCACTCAATCAGGTCGAACGTCTGAAACAACGTTGTGTGAAAATCAATGAACTCTATCGCAAAGACCGACAGAAATACAAGTATTGTCGTTCGGTATTTCTCCATGTGGATAGCCGTAGTAAGCGGGCTCAGACCGATGTATTCTTTTATCATGCTCCAGGTAGCAAATATGGCGAGCAATTGGCTCGCGGCATGAAGAATACGTTCGAGCGTAAGTATGACCGCCATCAACCCAATCGTGGTTTCGAAGGAACGGTGAGCAGTCGTAATCTCTATGTATTGCTTAATTCTACTCCTCCTGCATTATTTGTAGAGTTGGGAAATATTCAGAATAGCTTTGACCAGCGCCGTTTTGTCATCAGTGACAACCGTCAGGCACTGGCCAACTGGATGCGTGAGGGATTGATTGCTGATTTTAAGAAATGCAAATGATTCAGGGGCGTCCGCCGCGTAGCCAGCAGCGGCGGTAATAGGCCTCGTCAAGGTGGCTGACAATGACTCCCCGGCTGGTACTAGCATGTACAAAGTATCCGTCTTTCAGATAGATGCCTACGTGGGTAACTTTTTTTCGTGATTTTCCATTGTGGAAGAATACGAGATCACCTTCTTTCAATTCCCGACGCGAGACTTTTCGGCAGGCTTTCATTTGCTCACTGGTGCTGCGTGGAAGACGCATATGGTATACTTTCCGATAGATTTCTCCCGTCATACCCGAGCAATCTGTTCCTTTTTGAGTGTGCCCGCCGCTACGGTAGGGGGTCCCTATCCATTCGGCGGCGGTGAGATACAGGTGATGGTTATCCTTGGGGCCGATGTCTATACCCAGCTTTACTGAGGCACGAGCTAAGGCCCGATAGTCTAGTCGAGGAGTCGATGTATGGCAGGCATTTAGACAGAGCAGCAGTATTGCAGGGAGTAATAGTCTGTACAGGCATTTCATTATGCTTTCGCCTCCTCGTCTTTTTGTACTTCTTGTACTTCCGGTTCGTCAGTTGTTGATAATGGTTGTGCCTCCTCTTCTTCGGCCAGTTCTTCTTCTTTGACACCTACGTTGAAGTAATCTTCCAGTTCCTTTTCTGCTGAACCGTTGGCATTGTCAATGTCACGGATGATGATGCCGTGTTCCAGCAGGGCGATGCGGGGGCAGATGTCTACCGTGTGGTTTAGGTTGTGGCTTGAGATAAGAACAGTAGCGTTATGCTCTTCATTGTAGCGTTTCAGCAAGTGCTTGATGATGGCTTGTGATGAGGGATCCAGGAAATTGAACGGTTCGTCCAAAATGAGTAGGCGTGGATGGGGAAGTATAGCCGAGATGATGCCTATTTTCTGCTTGTTGCCCATGGAGTAGTTGCGGATAAATTTCTTCTGTCCCATTACTTCGCCGTTCATGAAACGTTCGAAGGGCAGGAGGCGTTCGTCTACCTCTTCCTTTTTCAGCCCGTACATACGGCCGATGAAGTAGAAGTATTCTTCGGGTGTCAGGTAGTCAATGAGGAAGCCGTCGTCGATGAAGGCACCTGTAAAGGTTTTCCAGTCTTCACTCTTGCTGACGTCGGTTCCGTCAATGCAGACGTTGCCGCGGTCGGCTTGCAGCAAGTCCAGAATAAGGCGGAAGAGAGTAGTCTTTCCTGCGCCGTTGTTGCCCACAAGCCCGAGCATTTCGCCCTGGTTGATTGTATAGTTTTCTATGTCGACGGCTTTCTTTTCACCGAATAATTTCTGTAATGAGTTAATCTGTATCATAGTGTAAAGAACAATGTAATGCTCAATATTTAGTAATTGATATTTTATATTTCTGATATTTGTCTTTTATCGCTGCCGGCTGTCACGAAATCCTTCCAGGTTTTTATAACGTCGTTTCATGAAGCGATGATAGATATTTTTCAACCAGAAGCGCGAGGTGAGGATGAAGCCCAGTCCTACGACAATCAGGATGATATTAGTGGTATTTTCGCCCAGCCATATTTTGAGAACGAAATTTAGCAATAAAGGTAAGCCGAAGGCTGCAAACGAAATGAGGTTCTGCAGTCCTGTTCCCATATTCTGGCGATTGGTCAGTTTGGTGTTCAAGTCCAGCGTGCGGTTGTTGTATACGGCCAACTGGAACAGGCAGAAATAGATGGCTCCGGCGGTAAACAGTGCCCAAGCCAGGCAACTGACAACGGTCAGCTTGCCTGTCACCATAGCAGGTGTCATCAGCAGGAAGGGAATCAGAATAGCTACGCTATAAAGGATGTACTTGGCACGCAGCAGCGAGTAGATAGATTCCTTGCGGCTCATCAGTCCATCAATGTAGTTACCTTCGTAACTCATGATACTGAGCAGGAACATGATGCCGAAGATGACGTAGTTGTACACCATGATGAAGTTTTTCATGCCGTCAGAGTCGTAGATATCCGAAAAGCTGAGGATACCGCTGAACATCAGTACGATGATAACAATGGAACGTAGTGAGGCTTTGCATACTTTGTTGCGTAGCAGCAGCTTCAGCTCCAGGCGCATGTATTCTCCTATTTCGCCGTAGCGGTCCAGGAAGCGGTATTCCGACACGCTGCGCACCTTCACTGTCGTGTCTTCTACTTTGTTTAGTTCGCTGTACACCAGCCCCTGCATCACTTTGCGGTTAACGAACCATAGAGCAATGATGACGACTATCACGCTGAGAAAGCTGAATGCATTGCCTGTAATGAAGCCTTCGCCTAATGTTACGGCCCAGTCGAACAAAGGGCTGTCGTCAGGAATGAACAGGGCACAACCGATAGCGCCATAAACAGCAAGCGGAAGAAAAGTCCACCAGATGCGTTCGTTCATCAGTGTGCGGCACAGCAGGAACCAATAGTTGTTCATCACCATCATCAGCCAGATGCCGATACTGTAGGTAACAACGCCTGTCACGCCATAGAAACGCGTTACGGTGATGATGGCCAACGGTACAAAGAAGAACAGCCAGAAGAGGTTGAACGTACTCAGCCCAGAACGAAGTAGAAGACAATCTATCAGCCTGTTGCGTTTAATGGGAAGCAACAGGTAGGGTTTCATTTCCTGCGTAGGTGTTTTTTGGAAAGGAAAACGGATGAGGAAGTCGAGCGCCAGGATGATGATGAGTCCCCCGTTGATGATCTGGTAGGGCTCGCGCGACTCTTCACTCAGGGCAAAAGCAAAAGTTGTGCCGAAGAATATCAGATACCCGGCCCAGAAGGCGGCCATGAGGTACATCCAAAAACGGCCGAATTTGTTTTTGTCGTACATGGGATGGCGTTTGTCGGCCAGCTTGCCATGTCGGCGTAGTTCGAGAAACAAGTTCATGATTGCATGTAAATGTTTGGTATGAAAAAAGGCACGGATAACTCGGATTTTACGGATTTGCTATGCCATTCCGTTGTCTTTCCGTGTCATCCGTGCCTGTTATTTTATGTAGGGCTTTCCTTTTAGTATTACTTCTTGTCGGGTACGGTCATCACCACTGTAATCTTGTTGCCCTGTTTTTGCAGGTCAGCAGCAAACTTTTGTACGTCTGCTTTGCTGATGGCATTGATCGTTTCTACGTAGTCTTTGGTATTGTCCACACCGTTGCAGAAATATTCTTTCAGATTGTTTACCCAGTAGCTGTTTTCTTTCTGGTTGTCGTTATACTTTTTCAGCATATACTCCTTGATCTTCTGCATGTGTTCGTCGCTCGGACCTTCGGTAGCCATTTCTTTCATTTCGCGATCGATGATGGAATTCAGCTTTTCGAATTTGTCAGGGTCTGTCTGATATACAATCTGCATCATTATGTCTTCCGTCGGGTATTTGTTCAGTCCTCCGTAGCAGCTGACGCCGTATGTACCGCCTTCTTTTTCGCGGATTTCCTCCGTGTAAACCATGTCGAGTGCCTGTGTCAGGAAGCTCATTAGCAGGTTGTTCTTCAGGTCATATTTGCAGTCACCGCTGTAGAGCATGAAGACAGTGGCCATCGGTGTTTGCTGTTCCTTGGCATATGTCTTGTTCAGAATGCCCTTGGCGATATCCATGTGGTTGTCGCGTACAGTTTCTTTAGCACCTGTAGAGGGCAGAGCGCCGAGGTATTGCTCGATGAGCGGCTTCATTTGTTCCAGATCGATGTTACCAACGAGGAAGAAGGTGAAGTCGCCTGCATTGGCGAAACGTTCCTTGTAGATTTGCAGAACGCGGTCGTAGTCGATCTGGTCGATCAGTTCAGGCTTCAGCGAGAGATAGCGCGGATGGTTGCCGTACATCATCGAGGTGATGGTGTCGTTGATGCTCGACAGCGGGTTGGCTGCTGCATTTTCCAGCTGTTCTTTCAGACGTGTCTGGAAAGAGGCAAAAGCTTCCATATCCTTGCGTGGAGCTGTGAAGCTCAGGTAAGTGAGCTGCATCATCGTTTCAAAATCTTTGGGTGAGCAGTTGCCGTGTACGTATTCTTGTGTACCGCCTACACCTGCGTCTACCGATACTTTCTTGCCAGCCAGCATCTTCGTAAGTTCCACGTTGCTGAAGTCACCCAGTCCGCCGGCAGAGATTACGCCGTTCAGAATGCCTTGGTTGAAGTTCAGCTTGTCACTGTCGGGCAGCAGACTTGTTCCACCCAGACTGAAAGCGCTCATGCGGATTTCGTCAGCCTTGAAGTCTGTCTTCTTCACGTAAACCTTCACACCGTTCGACAGGGTCAGTTCCGTTGTGCCATAGATGGCATCAGTCTTTTCCGATACGATCTTGCCGCCTTTGGGAGCTTCCTTCATCAGCGGTTCGTTGCTTACCTTGTCTTCGTAGGGTTTTACGTCGAGTTGTTTCATGCCGTTCAGCTGTGCCAGCACTTCTTCCTTAGTGGGGATTACTTCTCCTTCTTTGTCGGGGGCGGAAATGATGACCACCTCGTTGTTGTCAGGAATCAGTTCGCTTTGTACAATCTGGTTTACCAGAGCCACAGGAATGTTGGGGGCTATTTGGTTGAAGACAGTATATTCGTATTCGATGCCTGGCATAGGCTCAGCGTCGAGGAAGTGCTGGATGCACTCGTTTACGTACGAATCATTCTTCGTGTTGGCACGTTCGTTATAGGAAGACTCAATACGTTGCAGGATGTTTGCACGGGCACGTGCATATTCCGATTCCGTGAATCCATAGCGGCGCATGCGTTCTACTTCCGTCAGCAGAGCGGTCAAAGTTTCCTTCAGACCGTTGTCTTTGGCCGTACCAGAGATGTTGAAGGCTTCTTTGGTCTTGGATAGGAAGAAGTTGCCATAATAACTGCCGGCATTTACGTAGGGCGGGTTGGCGCTCTGTGCCAGTTCGCTCAGACGCTCATTCAGCATCATGGTGATGGTGCTCATCAGGTAGTCCTGCACCAGGTAGGCCATAGTACCCTTGATGGAGTCGGGCGTGGCATCGTGCTTGAAGTAAATGTCGATGCTCGGACTGTCTATCTCCTTGTCCTTACCTATATATATAAGGGGTTCGGCATTATCGGGTACGGGATAGTAGACACGTTCGGCTGGGTTGACGGGCTTCTTCACGTCTGCAAATACCGACTTGATTTTGGCTTCCATCTGGTCTACATCAATGTCGCCCACGATGATGATACCCTGCAGATCGGGACGATACCACTTGGCGTAGTAGTCGCGGATGTCCTGATAGGGGAAGTTGTTGATGACGTCGATGCTGCCGATGGGCATACAGTCGCTGTACTTGGAGTCGGGGTAAATGACGGGTTGCGCTTCGGTGTAGAGGCGGAGCATGCCACTGTTGCGGCTGCGCCACTCTTCGCGGATGACGCCGCGTTCCTTGTCAATCTCCTTGTCGGCCAGCAGGATGGCGTTGCTCCAGTCGTGCAGGATGAGCAGGCAGGAGTCTACTACGGATGCATCTGTACTGGGGACGTTGCTGATGCGGTAAACAGTTTCATCCACCGAGGTATATGCGTTGAGGTTCACACCGAATTTGATACCTTTCGTTTCGCACCATTGTACGATACCCAGGCCGCGTTCGTCGCCGGGGAAGTTTTTCGTACCGTTGAAGGCCATGTGCTCCAGGAAGTGTGCCAGTCCGCGTTGTTGTGGCTCTTCGAGGATGGAACCTACTTTCTGTGCGATATGAAATTCAACACGGTTTTCGGGTTTTTCGTTGTGACGGATGTAATAGGTCAGTCCGTTGTCCAACTTGCCCACGCGTACCTGTGCGTCCATGGGGACGGGTGGCATCTGCTGGGCGAAAAGGATTCCCATGTTACCGCAGACGATGACTGCGGCCAGGATGGTTTTCTTGAATAAATGTCTCATAACTCAATTTTTAAGTTTTTCTGTATGTATCAGTCGAAGGCGGTGGCCGAAAGTCACACGCCAGAGAGATTTTTTTAGTGATTATCGGCTTGTAATTCGTCTCTTATTCGGGTATAATCAGCGTAATGGCTTCGTGCAGGATACCGATTTCCAGCGGGAAGTGGCGGTCAAGAATACGTCCGTCCAGGTCGACTTCCGCATTCTGCGCACGAAGCACTTTGACGTGTTGAGTACGATAGGGGTGAACTACCTTGTGGTTCAGGATACGTCCTTGTATCAGCATCCACAGGCCACTGAGCAGCTGGCGAAGTTCGGGACGGTAGATGACAGAAACGTCCAGCCAACCGTTGTAGGGGACGGCACTCGGCACTTGTCCATAACCACGCGCACTGCCGATACAAACCGTCATGATACGTCCGCGGATGTGTTCGCCGTTTATCTTCAGGTGCATGCGATGAAGCTTGCGTTCGAAAATGAGCGACAGCAAGGCCATGAAGTATGACAATGGCTTTACGCCCCAGAATCGTTTGCACTGGTCGGTTACCTTTACGATGCGTGCTCCCAGGCCGATGTTGATGGCGTTCAGAAAGTAGCGTGTCAGGTGTTTCTGTCCGTCGTAATAGTAGCATGTACCTACGTCGATACGTCTGCGTCGCCCGTGGATGATGCAGTCTACAGCCTCTTTATAGTCATCGCTCATGTCCCAGTAGTTGGCAAAGTCATTGCCGATGCCGTTGGGGATGATTCCCAGGCTGATGTTTTCCTTGTCGGGAGCGTCGGAGTTCATGATACCGTTGATGGCATCGTTCAGGGCGCCGTCACCACCCACGATGACGATGGTATGGTAACCGTTGTTGGCCAGAATGCCGGCCAAACGTTCCACCGAGCCGAACCCTTCGGATTGTATGTAGTCATAAGCCACGTTTCGGCTGTCCATGTATTCCTTGATTTCTTTCCACCGTTTCTGCACTTTGCGTGTGCCGGCTTTGGGGTTGTATATCACCCCCCATTTTTCGGGTGATTTCGTCATAGCTTCTTTGTCCTTATTGTTTGGCAGTGGGAGAGGAAGGAAGCCTCTTTTCTGCCGTTGTCCCTTGCAAATTTACAAATTCTCTGTGAGTTTTCCTTTGACAAACGCAATCTTTTCTTCCATGGGCAGGCGTGCGTCCATCCAGTGTATGGTAAAGCCGCGCCGTTCCATGCCTCTGAACCATGTCATCTGCCGCTTGGCAAACTGATGGATGGCGGTTTCCAGTCCGTGGAACATCTCGTCGTAAGTCAGCTGGCCGGTGACGTAGAGGGTCAGGTATTTGTATTCCAGTCCGTAATAGATGAGGTCTTCTGCTGCAATACCCCGTTCCAACAGGCGGCGCACTTCGTCCACCATTCCTTCGTCCAGTCGCTGCTTCAGGCGGCGGGTTATCTTTTCGCGGCGCAGGTTGCGGTCAATGTCCACGCCGATGATGAGGCTTTTCAGCTGGGGAAACGAACGCTCGTCCACGGGGGTGTGCAGGTAGTACTCTTCTATTTCGATGGCGCGGATGGCTCGTTTGGCTGTGTCCACGTCTGTTGTGTTGTGCAAGGTCTTGTAGGTTTTCAGCAGTTCAGTCAGTTCTTCCAGCGATTTGTCTGCCAGGCGGGCGCGCAGCTCAGGGTTCTCGGGTACGGGCAGCAGGCGGTAGCCTTTCAGCACAGCTTCCAGATAGAGCCCCGTCCCTCCGCAGGCGATGGGTATCATACCCCTGTGGCGGATATCTTCGTAAGCCGTCAGGAAGTCGCGCTGGTACTCGAAGACGTTGTACTTGTAGCCCGGCTCGGCAATGTCTATCAGGTGGTAGGGGATGGCTTGCCCGTTTACGTTGTAGTCGGCCAGGTCCTTCCCTGTACCCAGATCCATGCCGCGGTACACCTGTCGGGAGTCGGCACTGATGATTTCCGTTTTCAATTCAGCTGCCAGAGCTGCTGCAAAAGGTGTCTTTCCCGAAGCTGTAGGACCCAGTATGGCGATTAAATCATAGTTTGGCATACACTTGCAATTTACGTTCGGGCAAACTTACGGATTTTCTGTGGAATATACTAATGAAAGACTGATTCTATTTTTCTCCAGTTGGGAAAAACTTTTTTCCTGACTGGAGAAAAAATAGTGGCTGCTTGGCGTTTCCAACTGCCTACATTAGCGTCGTAAAGTGCCACTTTAGCGCGCTAAAGAGGGACTTTACGGAAGCCAAGTGCCTCATGGTAGAAAGCAGTGGTTTTCAGGTGTGAAAGCAATGTTTTAAAGGGAAGAAAGCATCGTCTTCTTGTGAAAATTATGTTTTTGTTTTATCCTTCACGCCTTCACTTCATTTCAAAACGTTGGAATATAGCTTGTTATGGTGAAACATGTGTTTTGTTTGCTTTCACGTTTTGGAGGGCATATTTATTTGTTGTATTTCTTGAAATTCTCTGCCTGCTCCAATATTTCCTTAAATACCTCATCATTCGTTACCGGTGGATAGCCATATTCAGCCAGGATTAAAATCAAGTCCATCTTTAGTTCTGCCTTGATGTCATCGCGGGTAGACCAGTCGGTGTATTTTGATTTGTCTGCCACAATCTTCTTTATTTCTGCAGCCAGTTTGAGTAATTTATCTTCCGGATATTCAAAGCCAAACTGTTTGGCAATCGATTTTAAAATGTCGTAGAAAGCTTTTTCTTCATAGCTGATACCCAAATCCTGAAAAGACTTCTTTTCCTTGTTCAGTTCTTTCAGCAAATCCGCCATTTGGCTGGCGACTTCCGTCAACACCTCATCCGCAAAAATAGCACTGTCACGTCGTTCGTTGTATTTGTCCACCAAAGCGCTCAAGCGTTTGGAGAAGTCCACGCCTTTCACCTTGTTGACTTTCTTGAATTCTGTAATAACGGTTTTTAGCAGGCGTTCCATCAGTTTCACTTTCGTATTAGGCAATTTTAGTTTGCCGAGACGTTCCATGTATTCCTCGCTTAACACATCCAGATTTTCCTTGTCGTTGCCTATCTGAATGATTTCTTCTACACCTTCTGACTGAATGGCTTCTTCAATCATCTCGCTGACCCGACGATTCATTTGTGAAATATCCGGTGTATCACCGATTGTCAGCTTATAAATGATAGACCTTACTCCGCAAAAATAATGGATTTCCTCCCGTTCAACATTGCTTATTTCCTCACTATTGCTGCACAGGTTAAAAGCCGATTTCAAATTCTTGGCATGTCCCATAAACAGGTTTTCCTGTTCCTTGGTACGCTGCATCCATTCGGCGCCCCGGTTCAGGCAGTCCAGTTGTTCCAATGGCGTACCCGTAGAAAATACCGAATAGTCGAACGACCCAAATAATCGCCGGATGATATCCAGTTCATCTTTTACCATAACGACGGACTGACCGATGTCTTCCACCGAATCCACATTCGCATCCCCTTGCGCATAACGTTTCAAGGCAACGTTCATATTGCTCTTAATGCCGATATAATCCACGACTAAGCCTTTTTCTTTTCCGGGATAGACTCGGTTCACACGCGAAATGGTCTGTACAAGTGTGTGCTGTTGCAGGGGTTTATCAATGTACATCGTGTCCAAACAGTCCACATCAAATCCCGTTGTCCACATATCCACCACAATGGCTATCTTGAAGTTCGATTCAGGCTTTTTGAACGTTTCGGCCCATGCACGACGGTCGTCATCCGTTCCCAACAAGTTGTATAGCTCTAGGTTGTCGTCCTTACTTCGGGTCATGATCAATTTCATCTTCTCAATGGGGAGTTCCCGGTTACCGTAAGGGACATAAGAATCTGCCGCCACCAACCACCCGTCATCTTGCCTTTCTCGTTCACCGGGTATCTTTACCCATTCGGGCCGCAAGGCAGCAATCTTTTTATACAGATGAAAGGCTATCGTGCGGTTGGAGCAAACGAACATAGCTTTTCCTTCTACCGTACTTCCTTCTTCCACTCGTTTTTCATAATGGGCAACGAAGTCTTCGGCCACCGCCTGCAAGCGGTCACTGTCTCCCAAGATACGTTCCATCTGGGTCACCGCTTTCTTGCTTTCTTCTATCTGGTATTCGTTCGTACCTTCCTCGGCACATCGCTTGTAGTATTCCTCTATTTCCTTCAACTTCCGGTTATCGAGCAACACCTTGGCAGCACGCCCTTCATACACAATGCGCCGCGTAATGCCGTCGGTCACCGATTCGGTCATGGTATAAGCATCCACTACTTTGCCGAACACATCTATTGTCGCATCAATCGGAGTACCCGTAAACCCTACATACGTGGCATTGGGCAATGAGTCGTGCAGGTATTTGGCAAAACCATAATTACGCCTTACTCCCTTTTCGGTCTGTTTCACCTGCATGGAGAGATTGGTCTGCGAGCGGTGTGCCTCGTCCGATATACAAATAATATTGGCCCGTTTCGACAAGAGCCGTGTATCTTCCGTAAACTTATGAATGGTGGTCAGAAATACCCCACCGCTGGTTCGCCCGGCCAGATGCTCCCGCAGCCTATCCCTGCTTTCCACCTCTATGACACATTCGTCGCCGATGAAGTTCTTGGCCGTACCAAACAGTTTGGAAAGCTGGTCGTCCAGGTCGGTACGGTCGGTTATGAGCACAATCGTAGGGCTGGCAAACTCCCGGCTCCGCATCAGCATCCGGCTGAGAAACAACATCGTGATGCTCTTGCCGCATCCGGTAGCCCCGAAGTAAGTACCACCTTTCCCGTCACCTCCTTCCCGAAGCTTGGAATGCAGACGTATATTCTCGAACAGCTTGTGCGTGGCAAAGAACTGCGGATAGCGGCAAACTACCTTCTTCTCGTTCTTCGACGAATCGGGAAAGAACACAAAGTCCTTGATTACGCTCAGTAGTCTGTCTTTGCGGAACAACCCTTTGACCATGGTCAGCAGCGAATTGATGCCATCGGTCGCCTTGTCGTCGGCCTCCACTTTCCGCCAGGTATAGAAGAAGTCGTAAGGTGAAAACAGCGACCCGTATTTGTTGTTCACCCCATCGCTGACGACCACGAAAGCATTGTATTTGAACAAGTCGGGGATGTCGCGCCGATAGCGCACGGTGAGCTGCGTATAGGCATCCATGATGGTTGTGTCTTCTTTCACGGCACTCTAGTACCACTACCGGCACCCCGTTGACATAGACAATACCATCGGGGATACGCTTTTCCATTCCTTTTATTTCCAGTTGGTTGACAATGCGAAACAGATTGTTTTCCTTCCCTTCCTCGCTAAAGTCTATCGGTTCGATAAACAGATCGGGCAAGGCTACGTCTTCACGCTTCAACGAAAAACCTTCGGTTATCAAACGGTATGTCTGTGCATTGTTGTCATACAGAGATAGTCCGGTATTGGCAGTCAACTTTGCCAATACACTTTCTATTTCAAGCGATGTAATGCCGACCTCCCGATAGCGGTTACTGAGGTATGTGCGTATATCGTCTCGTAACAATACTTCGCTTGCTTCTTTCTGGATTTCTTCTCCGCAGGTATATATGTATCCCTCTTGCTGGAATAATTCCATGATGGAGAGTTCGAGGGAATGCTCGTTGAAGTGTGACATATTTGTTTAATTATTTGCTTTTAACTCACTTTTCAAACTATCCCGCATATTTAATAGCTCATCGTATTCTGACTGAGAATATTCAAAAGCTATATATTCTTCCTGCAAACATTTTTCCCATACCCGTTCTATATACTTTAATGGATTAAAACTTTTACCATAAATCATCGTATAAAGGATACTGAAAGCAAAATATATAATGGGGGGAAAATATGTTTTCTTCTCCATTATATCCCAATTATTATTCCACACAAAATATATCCAAATAGCTATTGGTATTATGATAAAGGAAGCAATAATCCATTTTTTGATAACTAATCTATCCCATGCATGTTGTTCTGCATTCTTTTTCCGATTCTCTAAACTTCCTATTTCTTTGATTATAGATTGTAATTTGTCACGTTTTCTATTCCTTTCAGATTCTTCAAATTGTTTTTGGGCATTTTTCTCAATTTCAGCTATCCTTTCTTCAAAAATTTGTGATAATTTAGATGTCTCTAAATCCTTTTCCTCCAAACGTTTAATGGTCTCTTTCTCTTTCTCTACAATCTGTTTAGCAAAATCTTCCTCCAATTTATTCTTTGCATATATTTTTGCATTTTCTTGAATATTGCCCTGAAGAATATCCCCAAATTTAACTTCTATCATGGATTCTATAATAGATTCTTGTTTAGAAAACTCTTCAGTCATTTCACTAATTCCAGCCATAATAGATTGCAATTCATCTTCTGATAAAGTAGAATCTTCTTTAGGTAAATTCATGAAACTAATAAAACTTTTATAATCATCAGAACTACGAGAAACATATTTCAGCAACAACCCCATCCATTGGCTTGGCAGTAGAGTTAATGGCTGATTAACAGAATGTTGACTATCCCAATATTGCAATTTTTGATCGGAAGTTACAAAGTAATACTTAGTGCTGGAAATATCTATATTGTTATTTTTTCTGGCACATTCAATCCAGTACATATTTCGTGCATCCATTAAATGAGGCTCATTTTTTTTTGTTCTCTTTATAGCCTGTATTTCATTCTTGTATATTTCGATTATTGCAGGTTCTTCTTGTTCTGAGAAAGGTACATTAAAATCCTCCAATATATCAAATTTATTCACCAATTCTTTATAGAGATTATGAATGTATGTTTTGAAAAGATCAAACCCATAATTAACACGACCATTCCTCCATTCATGATAAAACTGGTAAAAACCATCTCCGTTGGCATATCGTTTAAATATTTGTGGATTAATTTGCCCAAAAGGAGTGGAAGAATTAAGTTGTTTCAAATGAAAATTGACAGTATTAAAAAATTCTTCTCGTGTATACTTTGATATTACAAATTTCTGTCCACTTTCCTTACATTTATTTAAGAATGACAACGTTCTTTTTTTGCGCGTCTCACCATTAATTCCTAAAGCTCTATATATTAATGAATTGTCTAAAAAGAAAATTTTTGTTTTCAATGCCTTTGAAAGCACATCCTCTGAAGAATCATTTACAACCACTGCATATTCAATACAGTAATTTACAATTTTAAATAGTGCTTTATCTTTTTCCTCATTTTCCCATTTAATAAATTTATTAATAATATCAATCTCATCATCACTAAACTCCTCCGAGTTTAATTTGGGAATTATAGTTTTTTTTGATGACCTAACAAAATGAGAATAGGCAGCAATATTAGTATTAAGTATAGAGTGTAAATATCTATATATTAAATCCTTTAATGAATCTATTGTTAATGATAAAGATAATCTATTTTGGGAAAAGAATATATCTATGATCTTTTCAAATTCATTTATAGGTTTTGTACATAGCGTCTTATATCGCTTGTCTTGTAACCGATATTTAATATTTTCAGATGAAGTATTTAGAACTTCTACAAAAAAAGCAGGATCTTTAACGATAGGTTTTATTTCATCTTCAGAAAAAAACAGCCCTATTTCATCATTTATACGATTTACGAGTTCAGACAATGTTAATAAGCTATTATTACCATTCGCATATATAGACTCTACAAATTTTCTCTTTATTGTGTTAGTTGTTCTATTTAACATTGTATCTGCATACATGATTGCAGCTGTACGTGTTATTGTTTTGATATTCATATTCCTATTAATTATAATGCCCCATCTTTGCCAACAACAAAGACTGTAAATTTGTTAATAAGCCATGCTCTTTATACTTAGAAATAATTAAATCTACCAATTTTACAAATATAGATTTTATTTTATCATCATCAAAAATATAAATAGACTGTGCCGCTATTATTTCCTGATTTAAATTCTCTTGTGCTCCTCCATTTGCCAGTCGTTTAATTTTATATTGGTAATAAAGCAAATGAAAAAACAGAAAAGCAGCATCTTCTTTTGTATAACATATCATATTGCAACAAGCTTGGTTCGTTGTAGTATCACATTCCAAGTATGCAATTTGTCCTGCTGTTGCTCCATACATAGCCATTACTATTGTTCCACTTGGAACAATTTTTGCCGAACTATTTTTTAATCCTTCTGCACTAATATATTCTTCTGTATCTAAAACTATATTATTCTGTACTTCACCCGTTTTGAGCCAACGATAATCTTTTGAATCCCAATATTCACTATGTGTCCTACTTGGAGTTCCTCCAGACACAATATCTTTGCAAAATTCTTCAATCGTTCCCATTCTCCATCCTTCCGGCAAATTCTCTTTATCAATCCCATCCACAAACATTTTACGATAGAGTGTTTGGGCTGTTTCTTCCAAACGAGTGATCATTTGTTCGTTCAGACGAATTCTTTTGGAAATAGTTTCGTATTCGGCAACTATTTTTCGTTGTTGTTCGATGGGAGGAATAGGAAGAGTCATATCACAGAAATCTTGCCAAGTAAGACTACCTCTGACCCCTCCAACCGCATAGAAACTTGCTTCTCGATCAAATTCATTACGAGAAAACCACATCATCAAATATTGCGGTAACAATACGGTTTTATCTACAACCTCAAACATTGGATATGCAGGTGACATAATTGCACATTCACCTTCAAACATAGCAACAGGCATCTTCCCATCTCGACTCACCTGCATTAAACTACAAGCGAACTGATCTTTACGTATCACCTTATAATTAGACAAATCTGTTCCTATTGTATTAGCAACAGACGGAATAAAAGCCTTATTAATAGTCAAACCAACAAGTTCATTCACCTCCAAATCTTTGTTCCTTACATCCACCTCGCGGATATAATCGCCCAGTCGTTTGTAACCCGTCTTACTCATAATTATTCTTGTTTATCAGGTTTACAACTACTTTCACCATCACGTCCTTTTCCTCCGTACGGCTCTCAGCTATCATCAGCGTAAGAGCCACAAGGGTGTTGTCGGCAATGCGCTTACTCCCATCCGCATTGTAGAGAATGCCGTTACCGGCCATAAACCACAGAAAAAGTGTGGCGGCAATGCGCTTGTTACCGTCGCTGAATGAATGATTCTTAGTTACGAGGTAAAGCAACATGGCGGCTTTTTCTTCTACAGAAGGGTAGAGGTCTTTTCCATCGAAAGTCTGATATATTTGTCCGATGGAACTCTTGAACGAATCGTCTTTCTCATGAGCGAACCACTGGCTCCCACCGAATTTTTCTTTCAGTTCTGCTATGGCTTGCATGGCTCCTTCGTAGGTGGCATGGAACTTTGCTTCGTTGGTGGTCTGCTCTACCGCCAGCTGCTGATAATCGTACCGGTCCAATGTATCAAGGGCATAAGCGTAATCGGTAACCACTTCCACCAGATTGAGCGCATCGTCGGAAGTCAATGCCTCTTGTGCTTTGACCGTCCGGCCCAGAACTGCAATCAATTGCTTCAATTCTGTATAGTGCTGCTCGGTCAAGGCCTTGTTGACGGCATAGCCTTTCACAAGATATTCTTTCAGTACCCTATTGGCCCATCGGCGAAAGTCTACACCTTGTTTTGATTTGACCCGATAACCAACAGAGATTATCACATCAAGATTATAGAAACGTACATCATGTGTCTGGCTTTTACCTTCTATCGCACCATGTTCTGTGGTTGTCGCAAAATTTGCGACAACCACTTCGCCTGCCAGTTCTTCTTTTATGGCATTCGCTATATGCTTACGGATTGTTTTTGAATCACGCCCAAACAATTCGGCTATTTGATAGGCATTCAACCATACCGTATCTTGGTCTATTCTGACCTCAAGCTGCGTTTCTCCATCTTCCGAACGATAGATAACGATTTTATCATTCAATTCCATAGCCCAATTCTTTAAACAGATTCAACAAGTCTATTTTGCTCTTTTCTTCCTGTTTCAGCAATTCCTTCATTTCTGCTTGCAGCTCTTTCATCCTGGAGTCGAAGTCTATGCCTTCGTCGCGGCTTTTGAACTCAATGTATTTGCTGGGGACAAGCGACCAGCCTTTGGCCTCTATCTCTTCGAGGGTGGCCGAATAGCAATATTCCGGCACGTTCTGATAAGTCTGTTTGTACCCTTCGCGCTGCCAGTTATGGAAGTTTTCGGCAATCTGAGAAATCTGCTCTTGTGTGAACTGGATGTATTTCTTCTCGAAAGGCTCACCCCACTGCCGCAAGTCTATGAACAGCACTTCATTCTCACGGTTGCGATATTTCACCAGCTGGCCGTTCTGCTCCACGGTACGGGCCTTTCGGTTGCCGGCCAGAATCCAGAGTGTCACACTAATATCGGTGGAATAGAACATATTCCGGGGAAGAATGACGATGGCTTCCACCAAATGGTTCTTGAGCAACTGGCGGCGTATGTTCAGTTCGGTGCCATCACCGCTCAACGCACCGTTAGCCAGCAGGAACCCCGCCATGCCGTTGGCTGACAATTTGGAAACGATGTTCAGTATCCAACCGTAATTGGCGTTGCTCGTGGGCGGGACATCGTAACCGTGCCAGCGTGGGTCGGCAGTCAGCTCATTTTCTGCACGCCATGCTTTCTGGTTAAAAGGAGGATTGGCCATGATAAAATCTGCCTTCAAGTCCTTGTGCTGGTCGTCGTGGAAGGTATCTGCGGCTTTCTCGCCCAAGTTGCATGCTATGCCACGAATGGCCAGATTCATCTTGGCCAGTTTATAGGTAGTGTTGGTGTATTCTTGCCCGTAAACCGAAATATCTTTCTTGTTTCCATGATGTGCCTCAATGAACTTCATGCTCTGTACAAACATACCGCCAGAGCCACAACAAGGGTCATAGATTTTGCCCCGATAGGGCTGAATCATTTCGGCTATCAGATTGACAATCGTCTTAGGAGTATAATACTCCCCTTTTCCCTTGCCTTCTGCTATGGCAAATTTTCCCAAGAAATATTCGTAAACACGCCCTATCAAATCGTGCTCCTTATCCTTTTGCGTATCTATCTTGCCTATCACATCCAGCAAACTGGCCAATTTGGTACGGTCAAGTCCCAGCCCGGAATAGTAATTACTGGGCAATGCGCCTTTCAGTGCCGGATTATCTTTTTCTACCTGCGCCAAAGCGGCATCTATCTTAATGGCAATATCATTCTGCTTCGCATTTTCCATCAGGTTATCCCAACGGCTTACTTCGCTCAAATAAAATACGTTCTTTGCATTGTAGAATACCGACTGGTCGACAAATGCTTCTTTACCTTCCGCAATCAGTTCATTGCGTCTTTCCACAAAACGATCGAAAGCGTATTTCAGGAAGATCAGACTTAATACAACATGCTTGTATTCTGAAGGTTCAACCGATCCACGCAATTTGTTGGCCGATTCCCAAAGGGTTTCTTCAATGTTCTTTTCTTTCTGTATTTTCTTTGCCATATTCTTTATGCTTCTTTTCCTTGTATTAATCAGTTGTCTTGTATTTATATCTAAAATAGTTGCTTCTTTTTTAAACTAAATAACATGAGTTCGATATAAGATCAAATATGATCTACTAGTAAATAGGAACATAGCGATAAAAGTATTAAATTTATAGTGCTCAATTATAACATTTAGATGATTACTGCTATGTTTCAGAGTCTAAAGTTACAGAGATTTATTGTATAGCCGATGATTTTTGCAAGGAATTTGTGTTGCAAGAGGAAAAATATATGGTTGAAGACAAGAAACTGAAGCATCGCAACAAGCCGAACTGTATGAGTGATGCTGAGATTATGGTTATTCTGCTCCACTCCGATGGCTTTCGCTGCCTCAAGCATTACTATATGTGTGCAGACATCTTCACGTTACATTAGCGTCGTAAAGTGCCTCTTTGTGAGAAAAGCATTGTTTTTGATGGACGAAAGCACTGTTTTAGGGACAGGAAAGCATCGTTTTTTGAGGTTATCCGCATTACTCGTACAAATGGACATCTTTTTTATATGTTTATTGGCGTGTCGGTTGTATTTTTGTAAGCCGTAAAAGTGGAATGAAAGGATGATTTTCTAAATACTAAAAAGAATATGAGAAAAGTAAGCAGAGAAATGAGTAGCGATTGGGCGTTGGAAATAATGCGCAAGGCTCCGTACATTACTGTAAGTTTTACAAGGGCGGATGGCACGGCCTATGGTGTGCCGCTCTCGCTGGCTTGTGCTAGCGACAATGTGTGGTATTTTCATTGTGCGCCTGAAGGTGATAAGCTCGATGCACTGGCTGTACATCCAGAGGTATGCCTTTCGGCTGTCACGAAATGCCAACCTACGGTTGGGCCTAAAGATGGTACTTTTACGCTTCAGTATCGTTCTGTAATAGCCTTTGGAAAAGCGGAACTTGTGACAGATGACGATGAAAAGATACATGCTCTCAAGCTGATAAGTCAGCGTTTTCTGCCCAAGCACATGGAGGCTTTCGACGATGCAGTCAAGAGAAGTATTCATCGTACAGCTGTGGTTCGCATAACGCTGACTGGCCTTCCTACTGGTAAGCGTAAGCAGTATGATAAAAATGGAGAAGAAATGAAGTATGGAAGGATGGAATGATGTAGAATACTGAATGAAAATGAAAAACGTCCGACTATATATTATAATCGGACGTTCTTGTAAATGTTTGATTTTTAATAGTTTGCGGAGAGACAGGGATTCGAACCCCGGGTACCTCGCGGTACAACGGTTTTCAAGACCGCCGCAATCGACCACTCTGCCACCTCTCCAAAACTCCATTGGGGAGTGCCTCTGTTTTTCTAAGGCGGTGCAAAGGTACAAATCATTTTTAAAACTGCAAACATTCTGGCTGTTTTTTCATGAATAAATCGTACTTTTGTACGCGAAATAACAGGCTAACCCCCATGATATATCCACAGAACTTTGAACAAAAGATAGGTTTCGACCAGATCAGACAACTGTTGAAGGAGAAGTGCCTCAGTACTTTAGGGGAAGAAAGAGTCACTGAAATGACTTTCACTGACCAATTCAACGAGGTGAACGAACGACTGGAACAAACCGATGAGTTTATACGTATCCTGCAGGAAGAGGATAACTTCCCTGCCCAATATTTCTTTGACGTACGTCCGGCTCTCCGTCGCATACGGGTGGAAGGCATGTATCTGGACGAACAGGAGCTGTTCGATTTGAGGCGGTCGCTGGAGACGATACGTGATATCGTACGTTTCCTGAAGGCTGGAGACGGCAGCAGGCAGGAAACGGAAGAAGAAAATATACCTTATCCCTGCTTGAACAGGTTGGCCGGCGATATTGATGTTTTTCCGCAAATCATTGCACGCATCAATGAGATCCTTTCTCCCTATGGTAAGATCAAGGATAATGCTTCACCTGAACTGGCTCGTATCAGGCGCGAACTGGTTTCTACGATGGGGAGTATTTCGCGGTCGCTGAACAGTATCTTGCGCAGTGCACAGAGCGAGGGAGTGGTAGACAAAGACGTGACGCCAACTATGCGCGACGGGCGTCTGGTCATCCCTGTGGCGCCTGCCCTGAAGCGGAAGATCAGGGGAATTGTCCATGACGAGTCGGCCAGTGGAAAGACGGTGTTCATCGAACCGGCCGAAGTGGTGGAAGCCAATAATCGTATCCGCGAACTGGAAAGCGACGAACGTCGCGAAATCATCCGTATTTTGACGGACTTCTCCAATCGGATGCGACCACAGGTTCCCAGCGTATTGTTGTCATACGAGTTTCTGGCCGAAATAGACTTTATCCGTGCCAAGGCACTGTTTGCCATACAGACCTCGGCCTTGAAACCTGCCGTTGAAAACAGGCAGGTAATAGACTGGAGGCAGGCCGTACATCCATTATTGCAGTTGTCGCTGGCACGTCATGGTAAGAAGGTTGTGCCGTTGGACATCGAACTGGACGAACAGCGGCGTATCCTTATTATTTCCGGTCCGAATGCTGGAGGAAAGTCTGTCTGCCTGAAAACGGTGGGGCTGTTGCAGTATATGTTGCAATGTGGGTTGCCCGTACCGATGCACGAACGCAGCCATGTGGGTATTTTCGGTAGCATTTTCATTGATATTGGTGATGAACAGTCGATAGAAGACGACCTGAGTACCTATTCATCGCATCTGACGAACATGAAAATCATGATGAAGCAATGTGACAGCCGTAGTCTCATTCTTATCGATGAATTCGGTGGAGGAACGGAGCCGCAGATTGGTGGTGCCATTGCCGAAGCTGTGTTGAAGCGTTTTAATCAGAAGCGAACCTTCGGTGTCATCACGACTCATTATCAGAATCTGAAACACTTTGCCGAGAATCATGAAGGAGTCGTGAACGGAGCCATGCTTTACGACCGCCATCTGATGCAGGCGCTTTTTCAGTTACAGATAGGCAATCCGGGCAGTTCGTTTGCCGTCGAGATTGCCCGCAAGATAGGTTTGCCCGAAGATGTCATTGCCGACGCATCAGAAATAGTGGGCAGTGAATACATTCAGAGCGACAAATACCTGCAAGACATCGTGCGCGACAAACGCTATTGGGAGACCAAACGTCAGAACATCCGACAGCGTGAGAAGCAGATGGAAGAAACCATTGCCCGTTATCAGGCGGAAATGGAAACGTTGCAGAAAGAGCGGAAGGAAATATTGAAGAAAGCGCGTGAAGAAGCCGAGCACCTGATGCAGGAGGCCAATGCACGTATCGAGAATACCATACGAACGATCAAGGAGTCACAAGCCGAGAAGGAAAAGACACGTTTGGCGCGTCAGGAACTGACAGACTTCCGTGAAAATCTTGAGGAACAGACAAACCGCGAGTTGGAGGAGAAGATAGCCCGCAAGATGGAGAAGTTGAAGGAGAAACAGAACCGTAAGAAGGAAAAGAAGAACCGACAAACGGAAACTCTCTCTCTTTCGCCTGAGGAACAAGCTGCCCGGCAAGCACGTCTGGAGGCCGAACGACTGAAAGCTATTGTGCCCGGTTGCTATGTACGCATCAAGGGGCAGACTGCGGTGGGTGAAGTAATGGAAATAGGTGGAAAAAGTGCAGTTGTGGCCTTTGGCAGTTTGAAGACCACTGTTCGTTTGGATCGTCTGGAGGTGACACAAGCACGTCCGCAAACATCATCGGGTAATGTCAAGGCAACTTTTGTCAGCAGTCAGACGCAGGACAGTATGTATGATAAAAAGCTTGCTTTCAAACAGGATATTGATGTGCGTGGTATGCGTGGTGACGAGGCTTTGCAGGCGGTGACTTATTTTATTGATGATGCTATCTTGGTGGGGGTGTCGCGTGTGCGTATCTTGCATGGTACAGGTACGGGTATTCTTCGTACCCTTATTCGCCAGTATTTGCAGACTGTACCCGGGGTCCGTCATTTTCAGGACGAACATGTTCAATTTGGCGGGGCAGGCATTACAGTGGTAGATTTGTCATAATCAAAATATCATAGAATAATCATTTAATCTATAAATCATTTACTCTGATGAAATCAATTAAAGAACTTTATCGTATTGGTACGGGACCTTCGAGCAGCCACACAATGGGACCGCGTAAAGCTGCCGAAATTTTTCTGCAACGGCATCCTGAGGCGGCTGCATTCAAAGTAACTCTCTACGGCAGTTTGGCTGCCACGGGTAAGGGGCATATGACTAACGTGGCTATTACTGATACTCTTCAACCTGCTGCGCCGGTGGAGATTATTTGGGAACCCAAGATTTTTCTTCCTTTCCATCCCAATGGTATGAAATTTGTTTCTTTGGATGCTGAAGGTAAGGAAACTGATACGTGGACTGTATTCAGTGTAGGTGGAGGAGCTTTAGCGGAAGAAAGTGATGGGGTAGCTTCGGTCAATACTCCTGATGTATATGAGATGAATCATTTGACTGAAATTCTGCACTGGTGTGAACGTACCGGCAAGAGTTACTGGGAATATGTGAAAGAATGTGAGGAAAGTGATATTTGGGACTATTTGGCTGAAGTGTGGGAAACGATGAAGGCCTCTGTCCGTCGCGGATTGGAGAATGAGGGAGTACTGCCTGGGCCACTGAACTTGCGTCGCAAGGCATCGACTTACTATATTCGTGCGCGAGGTTACAAAGCTTCACTCCAGAGTCGCGGGTTGGTCTTCGCCTACGCCTTGGCTGTGAGTGAGGAAAATGCTGCTGGAGGTACCATTGTAACGGCTCCTACCTGTGGTTCGTGTGGTGTAGTTCCTGCCGTGCTTTACCATCTCCAACAGAGTCGCGAGTTTTCCGACATTCGTATCATGCGCGCACTAGCTACAGCTGGTCTTATTGGTAACATCGTGAAACAGAATGCTTCTATTTCTGGAGCTGAAGCTGGATGTCAGGCCGAAGTGGGGACTGCTTGTTCTATGGCATCGGCTGCTGCGAACCAGTTGTTCGGTGGAAGTCCGGCACAGATTGAGTATGCTGCCGAAATGGGGTTGGAACATCATCTGGGTATGACGTGCGATCCTGTATGTGGGCTGGTACAGATACCTTGTATCGAACGCAATGCTTATGCTGCTGCCCGTGCACTGGATGCAAACCTTTACTCTTCGTTCACCGATGGTATGCATCGTGTGTCGTTCGATAAGGTGGTTGAGGTTATGAAGCAGACAGGCAACGATCTGCCTTCACTCTATAAGGAGACCAGTGAAGGCGGATTGGCTAAGGATTATAAACCTATGTGATAAATGATACATTTGGCTTTTTATTGATGCAATAAAGGCTTTGCGGTGACACTGCAAAGCCCTTATTTATTATTACACATTGTTTCCTATTGTCGGCAGACGCATCAGTCGTCAATGTCTATTAGTTGTCCCTTTTTATTGAATTTCAGCGAAAGCCGGTTGCTCAGTTCTACCTCTATTTCCCCGCGGTCGCGTTCTATTTTGTGGTAGGTTACGCCAGGATATTGCTCGTTGACAAATCGTTGGATGTAGTCGGGAACGAGCGTTTTAGGCAGCTCGCTTCGTTTGCAATCTACTTCTTCCCAGTTCCCTTTTCCGTCAAATTCTATTTTTGTACGATCGGTCATCACTACTTCATACTTTTTCGACAGAAATTCACTTTCCACTTTAATATAAGAAATTTGACGGTTTTCGAAATATTGTTTCAGAAATGTCTGCGCTGCTACTGGCAGTTCCTTAGGATTCATGGTGATTACGTCGCGAGCCAAGCTGAATTGTACGGTCATTACCACCATCATCAGGAATGTAATCATCTTTTTCATATGTTATTCTTCTTTTTATGGATTAATACTATTGTTTTTTCTCGTACTGCAAAGTAAGTAGGGCTTTTTGGAAAAAAATGGGAAAAACGGTCCAATACTTTTTGCTTTACATTATTTAACTAGTGAGAACACGTGCATACTTTCTTCCCAATGGTAGGTCAGATGAAGTGAGCAACTGGAAGCGATGGCTTCACTTATGGCCAGCCCCAAACCTGTAGATTCTTTTTTGCGGTCTACACTGTGGGCAAATCGTTTGAATAGTTGTGAGGAATCCAATGCTGCTGTTCCGCTATTTTTTATCGTAAGTGAAGAAGCTGTTGTCGCTATTACGATCCGTCCGCCTTCAGGACTGTGTAAGAGAGCATTTTTCACTAGATTAGTCACTAAAATATGGGCTAAGGAAGCATTGCAACGTATGATGAAAGGAGAATCTCCCTTTGTTTGTTCCAAGCTGATTTGTTTATGCTCGTATATCTCCATAAGGTCTGGTAGCACTTCCTCCAATAGTTCGTCAATGGATACGTTTTCTGTTTCGGTGTATTGTCCGTTTTCAATGCGTGACAATAATAACAGAGCTTTGTTTAGTTTGACAGCACGTCCCAATGTAGTATAAATTGCGTCAAGCTCTTTTAGTTGTTCCTCCGTCATATTTTCACTCTCTGCAAACAGTTCGAGTTTACCACGAGCTATGGCTAACGGGGTTTGGAGTTCGTGTGAAGCGTTTTCTATGAACTGTTTCTGTTCTTCGTATGCTTTATGGCTTCGATTGGCCATGTCGCAGGCCACTTCGCCCAACAGACGGAATTCTCGTATATTAGTTGCATTGTCCAAAGGTGGAACTTCGGCTCCCGGGTGTAGGCGTTGTAGCCAATCCATGAGGCGGTTCATCGGACGGAATATTTTCTGTAAGATAAGTCGGGTACCAATGGCTGTACTGCATAGAAAAAGGGCAAACAATGCTATCAGATACCAGAACATGGCATTGACCATATCATCGCGTTCAAGAGTCGAAATCATCAGTTCCAACTCATAGAATTGCCCGTTGGGCATACGGAAGGCGGTGCGGTATACGCGCACTGGCTCGTGTTCGTCTTCGCTTTCTACATAGACCAATGAATCGTAGAACATGTCGCGGTAGTTTTCACCCTCTTTCACTGAAAGAGGATGGAAATAATAGAAGGACATCAGGTTGCCTTCCGTATTGAGGACACTCTCGTCGTAGAGGGCATTGTTGATGATAATTTGGGCATAGTTTTCCAGTGTATCGTCTGTTTCGTCCATCAGCTCATACATGATGGTGTAGTAAAACAATACCCCCCATACGGCCATTAGAACCAATAGCCATAAGGAAAGTTTACGATAGGTATAATGGAGCAGTTTCATACTTCAGATAATTTGTAGCCGAATCCGTAGACAGCTTTCACTTCAATTGTGGATCCGGCCTGTTTCAGTTTCTTGCGCAGGTTTTTCACCTGAGAGTAAATGAAATCCAGCGAATCGGCTTGATCGATATTGTCTCCCCAAACTGATTCGGCCAGGCTCATGCGGTTGATGACTCGGTTGGGATTGGCTACAAAATAATAGAGGAGGTCGAATTCCTTGCGGTTGAGTTGCAAAGGGATTCCGTCTATTTCAACTTGGCGTTTGTCAGGATAGAGGATGACGTTACCCATCTTCACGCTGGTATCACCATTATTTTGCCGACGGCGTATCAGTGATTTGATACGCGCGTTTAGTTCAGCAAGATGGAATGGCTTGGTCAGGTAATCGTCAGCTCCCAGTTCAAGCCCGTCTACTTTATCGTCCAACGAATCCTTGGCCGAGATGATAAGTACACTGTCGCTGCGTCGCAGGCGTTTCAGTTCACGTAACAGGTCCAGACCGCTTCCACCTGGCAGCATAATGTCCAGTAGAATGCAGTCGTAATCATAGTCATTGATCTTGTCGAATGCGGAATGGTAATCTGCAGCAGTTTCGACAACAAATTTTTCTTTTAAGAGGGAGGTGCGGATCGTTTCACGCAAGTCCTGTTCGTCTTCTACTACTAATATTTTCATGTCAGCAAAACTATTGTGTAATACTGGAAAAAATCTGGAAAGAGCAAGACAAAGAAAAGAAAAAATAAGCCGTCGTCCAAGCAAAACCGAGAGAAATAGAAGAACTTCGAGGCAGAAAAGTGTTGTGCTGGGACGTAAAATAGACATGAAAAACAAAATATCTACAGAAATATGACAGTATTTTAAAAATTATCCATACATTTGGACGAACAATTTCTAATAAATACCACTATGAGCAAACGTACGAAAAGATTTATCTTGACTGAAGACGAAATACCACAGTATTGGTATAACATACAGGCTGATATGGTGAATAAACCCATGCCGCCACTCAATCCTGCTACTCATGAGCCGCTGAAGCCGGAAGATATGTATCCTATTTTTGCCAAGGAGTTGTGTCATCAGGAACTGAATCAGACGGATCCCTGGATTGAGATTCCTGAAGAGGTACGCGAGATGTACAAATACTATCGTAGCACGCCACTGGTACGTGCATACGGACTGGAAGAAGCTTTGGGAACACCGGCACATATCTATTTCAAGAACGAAAGTGTCAGTCCTATGGGATCACATAAATTGAACTCTGCCATTCCGCAGGCATATTATTGCAAGAAAGAAGGGGTTACGAATGTGACAACTGAGACTGGTGCCGGACAATGGGGAGCTTCGTTGGCATATGCTGCCCGTCTTTTCGGGTTGGAGGCCGCCGTATATCAGGTAAAAATCAGCTATGAACAGAAACCTTATCGCCGCAGTATCATGCAGACTTACGGTGCACAGGTTACACCGTCACCTTCTATGTCGACTCGTGCCGGTAAGGATATTCTGACTGCACATCCCAATCATCAGGGTTCGCTGGGAACTGCCATTTCCGAAGCTATTGAGCTGGCGCGTACGACGCCTAATTGTAAATACACATTGGGCTCTGTGTTGAGTCATGTGACACTTCACCAGACTGTCATTGGCTTGGAAGCTGAGAAACAGATGGCTATGGCTGGTGAATATCCTGACATGATTATTGCTTGTTTTGGTGGAGGTTCCAATTTTGGTGGTATTGCTTTTCCTTTTATGCGTCACAATATTCTGGAAGGGAAGACTACCCGTTTCATCGCGGCCGAGCCTGCTTCGTGTCCTAAGTTGACGCGAGGCAAATTCCAATATGATTTTGGTGATGAGGCTGGTTATACTCCGTTGCTGCCTATGTTTACGTTGGGACACAACTTCGCTCCGGCCAATATTCATGCCGGAGGACTTCGTTATCATGGTGCAGGCGTTATTGTGTCACAGCTGTTGAAGGATCATTTGATGGAAGCGGTGGATATCCAGCAGTTGGAGTCGTTCGAGGCAGGTTGTCTGTTTGCTCGTGTTGAGGGAATCATTCCGGCTCCTGAGTCATGTCATGCCATTGCGGCTACGATTCGCGAAGCCAATAAGTGTAAAGAGACCGGTGAAGAGAAAGTCATCTTGTTCAATCTTTCAGGTCATGGCCTTATTGATATGGCTTCATACGACAAATATCTGGCGGGTGACTTGGTGAACTATTCGCTTACTGATGAAGATATTCAAAAGAATCTGGATGAGATTAACAATTTGGATAAATAACAGCCAGTCTATCTTTGAGATTGGTTAAAAGTAAGAAACACGAGGAATGTGTCAGGGCAGGCACACTTTCTCGTGTTTCTTTTTATCAAAGAAGTATTTTCGTGTGATTACTTGGGTTGCTGCGGGCATTCGCGGCAGGGGGCTGCGTGCAGTCCATGTCCGAAAGCTGGGGCGTGTTTGCGGCCGATGCGCTTGTCGTGGCGTGGTCCTGCGGGATGCTTCTCATAGATTCTTTGCAGCTGTTTGGGCGTCAGAATCTTCTTAAGCTCCTTGTAGTATTTTTCATAGATGTCGAGCATCTGGCGTTGCTGTGCAAAACGCTTTTCGATGCGTGCTTCTATTTCTGCGTCCGTCAGGGCTGGCTTTTCACCTTGGGTACATTTTGTACGCCCTTGGGGACAACTTTCCTTCATCGCTTTTCTATTTTCTTTGCGACAGTCGTTCATTTCCTTCAGATATTGCTGGTAGACGTCGGTAAATTTGGCAGAGGTCTTGTCGTCCAGCATCAACTCGGCCGACATGCGATTGGCTTGTCGCTGTATTCTTTCTTCTTCTGTCAATCGAGGTTTTTCTGCTTTGGTTTCTGTTTGTTTCTGGCGCGGCTGGGCAGAAAGGCTGCCTACGGCGCATAACGCCAATACCAGGAGTGAGGTAAGTCTTGTCTTCATACGTCTTTCTTTTTTTGATGGGTTATACAACACTGTTTTTGTCGCCGACCTTGCCTGTCGGGAATCCCGTATCCGGAATGTGGGATTCTTGTCGGCGTCGGCCTTCAATTTCGTTAGAGCGTCGAAGAGTGGAAAAGTAAAATCTGGCGGTCCGATTTTGTGCTTTATTAACAGGGTGAGGGGATTTCGCGGGGTGAAAAGCCGGTTTCCGCATGGAAAATGCAGCTTTTGAAGCGGGAAAATGCGATTTCTGTGTGGAAATCGGGCTTTTGAAACGGAAAAATGGATTTTCCATGTGGAAATTGCATTTTCTGAAACGGGAAAATGGTATTTCCGGGTGGAAAATGCGTTTTTTGAAACCGGAAAATGGTATTTCCATGTGGAAATTGCATTTTTTGAAACCGGAACGGGGTTTTTCCATGCGGAAATTGCGTTTTGCCTGCTTCACAAAAAAGAAAGAGGGTGCATCTTTTGATGCCCCCTCTTTTTAGAGGATTCAACTGTAAACTCAATAGTTTACCAAAATCTGTTGCGTTCGGGGTCGTATTCGAATCCCACCATTTTTAACCTTCTGAGAATCTCAGCCTTCTCTACGTTCATGTCCTCGCAAAGAGCATCCAACGTAGGATAGGAATCTCGCAACTTCATGTTGACGAAGCTATAAAGCATCATCGGTTCTTCGGGTAAATTCATTGCAACAATCTTTTATGTTAAACTAATACCGGGCGCAAAGATAAAGGTTTCTACAGTACATTCGCTTGATTTATGTCAATTTTACCAGTTTTGGCCTGCAACCGTTTGCGTGGTGCAAATTGCAAACTCAGTTAAAATGTTGTGACTTACGTTGACTTACAATGACGTAGATGATGACCGGCGCGCCGATGATGGGAGTGACTGCGTTCAGTGGGATAATGCCGGCATCGCCGGGCAAGATGCAGATCAGGTTGCAAAGAAGGGCTACGGCTCCACCGCTCAGAATGGTGACGGGCAGCAGCGAGTGGTGGTTGGACGTGCCCAGCAGCATGCGGGCCACATGGGGGACGGCCAGGCCGATGAAAGCCACCGGACCGCAGAAGGCAGTAGTGATGGCGGTGAGCAGGCCGGTTACTACCAGCAGCCAGTTGCGTACGCGGCGGATGTTCACTCCCAGGTTCTCGGCATACCTTTCACCCAGCAACAAGGCATTGAGTGGCTTGATGAGCATCAGGGCGCCTGCCAATCCCAATAAGGTGACCGATGCAAAGGCGGGCATCTGTTGCAGCGAGACACCGCCGAAGTTTCCCATGCCCCAGATGATGTACGACTGCACCCCCTCGGCCGTGGCAAAGAAATTGAGCAGCGAGATGGCAGACGAAGCAATGTAACCGATCATGATACCGGTGATGAGCAGCATCACGTTGCTCTTGATCAGTGTAGAGAAGAACAGGATGAGGGCCATGATGGCCATCGCTCCGATGAAGGCTCCTGCCAGAACTGACAGAAACCCTGAGAGACTGAATGTACCTGCCGTGACGCTTCCTCCGAACAGCAGCATGACAAAAGCTACCCCCAGACTGGCCCCCGAATTAATACCCAGAATGGAGGGGCCTGCCAGCGGGTTCTTGAAAGCCGTCTGCAGCATGAGCCCGCACACGGCCAGGGCACCGCCGCACAGCAAGGCTGTTAGTGCCTGTGGCAGGCGGGCTTCCCATACGATGAAACTCCAGCTGGCTTTGCTGCTTTCACCGCCAGTCAGGATATGCCACACCTCGGCGGGGGGAATGTTCACTGAACCAATCAGCAGATTGGCTATGAACAACAGCAGGATGACTCCTGTCAAGCCTATACCGTATTTGCAGCCTCTATTCATATCAGTTTTCTTTTAATTCTTTATAATAACGCAGTCCGTCAGAGATGTCCGTTTCTGGATGTAGGATCTGTATCAAATCTGCCAGCAACCTGTCTGGATGGAAAGGGGTTTCTTCATAAAAAGCGACCTTTCCGGTATTACAGCCATAGACGCGGCGTTCTTTGAACGCCTTGAAGCCTGTGTAACCCACGAAGTCGGCTTGCAAGTCAGCATAAGTCATGTCGTGCTGGCGATTGTACTTGATGAGCCATATGTCTGCATCGCCTGCTTTCTCGAATACCGTTTCGAAGGGCAGAGGGACAGAGCCACTATGAGCGTCTTTGGCAAAAGCGTAATCGCTGCATGCATCTTCCAGTAATCGGCCTGTTGTGCTGCGTCCGCCGGGTACATACCAGGCTGAACCGTTTTTCAACTCACAGACCACCGACAGGCGGACGGATGACAGGGCTGCCCGGTGTTTGAGCCGGTTGTAACTGCTGTCCACGTGGGCGAACAGGCTGTCGGCCTGCAGGACGGTTCCGAACAACCGACCGTAGAAGCGCATCCATTCTGCACGTCCCAGGGCCGAAGTTTCCATATAGTCGGCGCATTCGATGATGGGCGTTCCCAGTTTCTCCACCCGTCCATATCCACCACTGTTTTCGAAGGGAGACAACAGGATGGCGTCGGGATGGAGGTCGATGATACGTTCCATGTCCGGATTCATGCCGTCGCCGCAATCGGCTATACGCCCCTGGTTTACGGCTTTATGCAGTTCGGGTAGCTTAATGTATTTCAAGTCACATACGCCACCGATCGCATTTCCGGCACCTAATTCATGAAGCAATCCGCAGTGGACAGAAGAATAGACCACCGCTTTTGTTAAAGGAGTGCGTACCACTGTACCTGCTGGCAGATTATCGGGCAGATCGTTCGATTTAGGCACCAGTATATAGGTATGCAGTGTTTTAAGTGTGTCCCAAGGATTTCGCAGTGTGGCTACCGTATAACCGGGGTAATCTACGAGCATCAGGTTCTCGGCGTAGCGTAGGGACAGGGTATCTCCTTCCGTAGAAGCAGGGAGAGCCTTGCCCCTTCCGCTACAGGCGGAAAGAAGCAAGGCCGCTCCCCAGATGAATATGAATATAGGAAATCTTCTCATGGGATTTAGTTGAAGAATACGGCTGAATTCGGACTGATACCTCCCGCATCGAACTTCTCGACAAAGGTTCCGTCTTTCTTGAAACGATAGATGGTGCCGTTGGTCTTATAATCGGTGGTGCTTATGTAAATGTCCCCATTGTATTCATCGTCCACAGCTATCATGTAGATGGTACTGGTTTTCAGTTCTGCTGGAATGTCTTTCAGGAAGGAAGTCTGGTCCATCTGTCTTGTACGGATGTTATAGGAGAAAAATTTTGTTTCAGGATTGGTGTACGAAGAGTAGGTGAGGTAGAGCATGTCGTTTCCTGCCCCCATCTTGGTAACTTCGCCTAGGGGTGTCACCTGATTATTGTTGTTAGGGTCTATCATTTGGAGCGAATAGCCTACATCAACGTAGTTTCCCCATGAGATAAGAAATATCTTATCCTCCTCTTCAATCAAGGTATTCGGATTCAGATCTACTGTCAGCGTTTCCTTTAAGGTGAACGTGTTCAGGTCTATCACCTTTACCTCTTTGTGATAAGCGCTCCAGTCGGGGGTGCAGCTGTTGGCCACATAGAGCATATCTTTGCAGATGGCTACGCCTTCCAGATTGTCGCCCAGCTCCGTAAGCTTGCTTTCTACCTTCAAGGTCTGTGCGTTGATTTTGGCTACTACGCCACCCCAGAAGGAAGCATATATGTAACCGTCTTCAGCAGCCAGGTAACGAATGCCTGCGCTCAGTTCCGGGTCTGTGACAAACGAAAGTCGTTGTTGCTCCACGCCGGCAGAGTTGAGTTTAGCCAGATAATTCGATCCATAGACAGCCACATAGATTTCTCCTTCATATTCGATCATACACTGACCTGTATCTCCCAGCTTGGCATCATTCTGATAGCTGTAAATGTCGCTGATGAAATCCGCATCGCCGTTAGGCGCATAGAATGAGATTCCCGCATTATTGCCATTATAGGAGCCTTCGTTCAGGAAGAAGGCGCGCACTTGCGGTAACTGGACCTTCGACCCCGTATCGTCGCGGTCATCGTCGTTATTACCGTTGTCGTCGCTACAAGAAGATAAACTTACACTCACGGCCAGCATACACAGCAGGCCATACCATAGATTACTTGCTTTCATTTTCATACTTCGTTTATATTTAAGTTGGTTATATTTAGTCCTGTTGGCGTTTCCTATATATGGAAACGCCAGTTCCCCTATGGGGAAACGCTCGTTCCCACCGTAGGAAACGGTCGTTTCCAGCCTATGGAAACGCTTGTTCCCTATAGTGGAAACGGCTGTTCCCAGCACGGGAAACGGATTCTTTCTCCCGTGTTCTTGTCCTTGCATCCCGCCTTACCCGTTGTGTCAGAAATAGAAACTCCCGGTCAGTCGCCATGAACGCCCCGGCATGGGGTAATACTTGATTACGTCATACTGCTCGTCCGCTAGGTTCAGCACCTCGGCCTTTACGGCTATGCGTCCCTGTTTCAGGTTGAAATTGCGCGAAAGGCTCAGGCTCTGCTCCACATAGCCGTCTATTCTGTTTTCGGGTAAGTTCTGTGACATATAATATCGTTCACCTACGCCCACCAGCGAATATCCCAAGCTGAGCCAGGGAGTGCCGACTATAAGCGAGGCGCTTCCACTGTGTACGGGTGTATAAGGCAACTGGTCACGATAGTTCTTGGCATCGGGGTCGGTCAGGTCGATGGCTTTCTGCCACATGTAGTTACCGCTGAACGTAAGGTCATAACCCGATGCCAGTGTTGCCGAAGCAGCCAGAGTGGCGTCTATGCCCGCTGCATGCACCCGTCCGTAGTTGGCCATCTTCCATGTGTAGGTAGAGGGGAAGGCCACGATCTTGTCCGTCACGTTGTTGAAGTAACCGTCCAGTGTGACGGACAGATAGTCCAGCCAGGCAGCTTTCTGCAGACTCCAAGTTAGGCCGGCAGTGTATTCGTTCGCCTTCTCTGGCCGCAGATTACGGTTTCCCAAGCGGTAATAATAAAGATCATTGAAGGTGGGCAGGCGGAAGGTGCTCTTGTACATCAGCCGCAGGAAAAGCTCCTCTTCTTGCCAGGGCTTCAGGCTGACAGATAAGGAGGGTGCGAAGCGGCGGAAGTTGTCGGGTGCCTCGCCTTTTTCCACATGTTCAAAAGTAGCGGTATGTACCAATAAAGCCGTAGCTGTTAACCAGTCGTTGCTATAGCGGGCATTGAATGCGCTGATGGAAGTTAAGCGTGTGGGAAAGGGGCATTCGGGCAAGGTGTTGTGCAGCGTATTCGCCACTCCGTCCTGTGCCAAGGAAAAGGATAATCCTTCCAGCGGACGGTAGAGGACAGATGCCGACAGATAGTATTCATCCTGTTTGTGGTGTTCGCTATAGGTGCCGTCAGTATATTCCGCTCCTTGGTCTTCGTAGCGGTTCCAGCCATGATTGTATTTGCCCTGTACCTGCATAGCCCATCGTGGATTGAACTGTTTCTTGTAACGGGTCTGTACAAAGATGTTTTCATCCCACAAGCGTTCGTCAGATAAAGGATTGTAGAGAGTGACGGCTCCGGGCAGTCCACGGCGGGAACGGTAATAGTACGCCTTTACATCCAGTTCACTATTGTCTTTGAATGTATGATATAGGTTGGCTTCGCCCTGCCCTGAGAGTATGTCGGAATTGTTACGTCGTTCTTGTGTGACGTATTTCCCGTTTACCAATGTAAAAGGATAGTTACCGTCGGCCCGCATGAAACTGCCGTCAACAGCCAGGCGTGTACGGCTGCTCAGTTGCTGCCACCAGCGCAGGGACGGTGTAATGTATCCGAAAGATCCTCCACTGACACGGGCGCGTAAGGCATAGCGGCGGCCTTCATCAAAATGAGGCTTCTCGGTTTCGATACTGAGAACGCCTGCCGAGGCATAGTGTCGGGCTGTCTGCAATAAATCGTCCGTCTGTCCTACGGCTAGCGTTACCATCGACACATTGTCCAGTGAAAACCGTCCGATGTCTATTTGCCCGGCTTGGCAGTTACTCACTGTCACGCCATCATAACTCACCGCTGTATGTGCAGCTCCCATGTTACGGACCGAAACGGTCTTTAGCCCACCTATACCGCCGTAGTCGCGCACCTGTGCTCCGGCAAAGCGGCGTACGGCATCGGCCATGTCTTGAATACCCAGACGCTCGATGTCCTGCCCCGACAGGCTCTGTACGGGTGCTGTCGAGGTCAGCTTGTTGGGTACACGTCGGGCAGTGACGGTTACACGGTCTATCTGGTGTATCCTGTCCGTAATCGTGTCGCTCGCTTCCTGAGCCATGGCTCCGCCAGACAGCAACAACGCTACAATCCAACCTCCCCATCGCCGATGGAAAAGACAAATTTGTTTCATTTCCTTTCTGTCAATCTGTAGTTGTATACTACTTTCTACACGATCTTTACGCTCATCCTCGCAAGCGTCAAGCATGATTTTTGTTTTGCAGGTCTTCTGACTCGTTTCGGAGAACATCGCCTTCCCGTCTTTTTCCGCTTTGGCAGAAGTAACAGTGGCATAGAGCGTGTTGATGCTCTCAAGATGTGAAACTCACAGCAGCGGGACTGTTCGGGACTTTCACCCGATTCCCTTTTCATCCGCTAGCTTCGCAATTGGAAACTGGCAGAACAAAACTATTGCAAAGTTAGGAAAAGAATCTGAAACCAATGCAAAGAAACCGATAGTTTTTATAACTTTGTCCGAGGAACTTAAAACTATTCAGATAAAGATGAAAAACAATTTATTGTCCGAACGCCTTACTTACAATGGTGACAATTGTACACATACTCATGTTCATTTGCTTAATTATTCATCCGACCATTTTAGTGAAACCATTTGCAATGATTTTGAGGAAATCATGTCACATACGCCTACCGAAAACAAATTGTGGATAAGGGTTCATGGATTGAAAGATACCGAATATATCCGGAATATATGTACTTATTTCAAAATCAACTTTTTGATGATGCAGGACATCTTGAATGTAGACCATCCCAGCAAAATCGAGAAGAACGGTGATTTCAATTTTGTAGTAACTCGTATTTTTCATGAAGATACCGAAACGTCTGTCAGACTGATACAAGGTGAGAATGTGGTGCTGACCTTTACTGAAGGTGAAGCTTCTTTTTTCGATGATGCGGTCAAGGCTTTGCAGGAAAACGTTTTGAAGATACGTACACGCTCGTCCGATTATCTCTTTTCTGTGTTATTCAACGAATTGGTTTCAAATTATGTTTCATTGGCTATTGAAACAGGCGATCAACTTGATGATCTTGAAACCGAATTGTTGGCTGCCACGACTAGTTATAACATTCGGATGCAATTGCAAATGTTGCGGAAACGCTACATGGAAATAAAACGGACAGTCGTACCGTTGAAGGATCAATATTCTAAAATTTTGCATCCGGATTCCGAGCTTATCAATGAGACCAACCGTCCTTTTTTCAATGATGTCAATGACCACTTGCTCAATGCCGTACAGCTTGTCGAAGGTTGCCGCGAAACGCTTTCATCACTGATGGATCTCTATATTTCGAACAGTGACATGCGCATGAATTACATCATGAAACGGCTTACGGTGGTATCTACTATTTTTATTCCGCTCACTTTTTTGGTAGGAGTGTGGGGCATGAATTTCAAGTTTATGCCCGAGCTCGATTGGAAATACGGATATCTGATGGCCTGGGGAGTAATGATTGCTGCTGGAGTGGTTTCATACCTTATTTTACGTTCGCGTAAATGGCAATAGCTCCAGTAAGGTTGGGCTTATTATTCTTTTGTGATTTCTCCTGCCAGATTTGAGTCCATGAGACGGCGTATTTCCTGTTGGTTCAGGCCGTGCCCCAAGAGGAACATCAGTTTGGTGACTGCACATTCGGGTGTGCTGTCGTAACCGCTGATAACACCTGTTTGGAGCAGTTGAAGACCGGTACCGTAGCGTTGCATTTCGACGACTCCCCGTTGACATTGAGTGATGTTGACGATGACGATGCCTCGTTCGTTTGCTTCTTTGAGTTGGCGGATCAACCATTCTTTTTGTGGTGCATTGCCCGATCCGAAAGTCTTGAGTACCACGGCTTTGATACCTGGTACGTGGAGGACGGAGCTGACGATACTTTTACGAATACCGGGGAAAAGAGTCAGCACTACGACATTGGTATCAAACAGGTAGTGTGGCTTCATCGGTCGTGAAGGGTCGGGGCGACGTATCAGGTGTTCTTCGTAGCGGATGTGGATGCCCACTTTGGCTAGTGGCGGATAGTTGAAAGAACGGAAGGCATTGAAATTTTCCGCATTGATTTTGGTCGTACGGTTACCGCGCATCAGTTCGTTTTCAAAGAATATGCAGACCTCGGGTACCATGGGTGTGCCGTCAGGACGGCGTGCGGCTGCTATTTCAATAGCCGTAATGAGGTTCTCCTTGCCGTCGGTGCGCAGCATACCGATAGGTAGTTGCGAGCCAGTCAGAATGACGGGTTTCGACAGATTTTCAAGCATGAAACTCAGCGCGCAGGCTGTATAGGCCATCGTATCCGTACCATGCAGGATGACGAAGCCGTCATAATCATTGTAATGGCTGCTGATGATTTTTACGATCTTGGCCCAGAGTTCGGGTTCCATGTCTGATGAATCGATAGGTGGATTGAACTGGTAGGTAGAGATATGGCAGTTGAATCGTTTCAGTTCGGGTACGTGTTTCAGCAGTTGGTCGAAGTTAAAGCTTTCCAAGGCTCCGGTTTCAGGGTTCTCGATCATGCCGATGGTACCGCCGGTATATATCAGTAATACTGAAGGGCAATCCGCTGTTTTCATACGCATTCTGCAGGCTTTTGTTTCTAATGTAGGGCAAAGGTACTAAACAAATTACAAATCCGCAACTTGTTTCAGAACTTGAAGCTCACCGAAGCATAAGGCAGGCAGTTGCGATACCAGTGTACGGAGTAGTAGCTCAGAGCTACCTTCGGAAGCATTCTGGGGGCTGAAGGCCACTACGTTTCTTCGTGTCTTATAGTAGGCCGATATCTCTATTTGTCCGTTCTTCAGAAAATGTTTCCATCCTGCTTCGTAATGTTCCGAAGAGCGAGGCTTGAATCCGTCGATACTTGGCATGCGGAAGTCTGTTGGAAAAGCCAGGTAGTCGAAGCGCAGGTAATGGTAGAATTGTTCCATTCGTGAGAAGTGAAGGTAGATCAATTCTTGCTCGGCCGATTGGTATACGAGGTATAGGACACGGAACTCGTTTGATTCAGCTTGCCGTACGAAGTGTGGAATGATGCCTGATAGGCCTGGTTGGTCCATCGTAGAATCGTTTGTTTGTCGCCGCTTTCGTCATAAGGCAGATGATAACCGTCTTGCGCACCGTAGGCCATTAATCTGAGAGTGTTTTGGGGAGACAGGTTGTAAGATAACTTGGCATTGTAATCATATGTGGAATGGTTCATACGGTTATCTTCAGAGAACAGATTGTCAAAAAAGTCGAGCCAACTGCGTCGTGCACTCACCAGGTAGGATAGTTTGTCCTTGATGATGGGGCCTTCGAGAGTCACTCCTGCTGCAGGCATGTCGAGGGTCAATGTGCGAAGGATTGTAGGCCAACGTGATTTGCGTTTCCTTCTCGATTTTGTCAAACCACTGCAAGACGGTAGCGGAAGAGGCGGTCACTCGGATCCGCTCTTCCGCTATCGTCCGTATGTCAGGGCTCTTCTGGCCATACGTTAGGGTGGTAACTAATGTAATAAGCAGGGCCAATAGATCCCGTTTTTCTCTAATCATAGCGTAGCCGGTAAAGTTTTCCTCGTTTCAGCGTGTCGCATTTGCATCCGCAGAGGAAAGCCAGTTCTGCCGCGATACCCTCGGCATTGTCGGGGTCGATGCGGGTAGTGACGGTGTTCTCTTCGACGCCCCGTCCCAGCTCAATACGGATGCCGGTCTGTTTCTCCACTTCTTTTATAACGTCTTTGAGGGGCGTTTGGTTGAATACCATCTTTTTTTTTTTCGGTTGAAGAAGGTAGCTGGATCGTCGATGGTGCCTTTTTGCAGGTTTCCGTCGCTGAGTTCCGCCTTTTCATGGGCGTGGAGCACCAGGTCGTGGTCTTCTGCGCTGACTTTTACTCGCCCGCTTTCCACAAAGACTCCTGTACGCTTCGTCTGTGTGGCATCTATCAGAAACGAGGTGCCCAGCACTTCTACTTCCACTTCTTCAGTAGTTACGCGGAAAGGTTTCCCATCGGTCCTTTTCACGTGGAAGAATGCTTTTCCCTCCAGTTTGGCCAGTCGTTCACTGTGGTGGGGTGCATATCGGAAACTCAATTTAGTTTGAGGATAAAGGATTACTTCCGAGCTGTCAGGCAGTAGGAGGCTTCGGGCTGTCTGTCCATTGTTCTCGTAGCGTACGGCCGGTTGTCTGAACAAGTAGACTGTAGCCGTTCCCAATAGGAGCAGCAAGGAGGCGGCAATGGAGCAGAAGGTGATGAACCGTCGTGTACGATGGGTTTCCGTCGTCTTGTCTTTCAGCTTGGGAGCGATCTTCATCCAGGCCCGGCGGGCGTCGAAGTTCGATTCGTCCGCATGTGGATGCAGGGCGTCTGTCAGTCGCCTCAGGCGGCGATATTCAGCGCTGTTGGCGGCTATCCATGCTTCCAGTTCTTGTTGTTGCTCGGCACTGATATGTTCGTGGGCCAGGTGACGGGCCAGCAGATCGTTAATGTCTTCATTCTGTTTCATGGTCACTTGCAATTTACTAGGATGGATAAAACAATGGCGCCGATGGCAGTCATCAGGAAAACGTCCTTACACTTGGGCGGCAGGGTCGAGAGAGCTTCTTCCAGCACTTCTTCGGGTGAGCGTCGGTTTTCACTGCTGTCTGCTGTTTCGTCGGCCAGGTGATGATCGGCCAGCGGAAGGTCGTCGATGGACACGGTGTCGTCCTTCTTCCGTCGCAGGAAAGAGATGCAGCGGTTCTTTACGGCAGTCGTCAGATAGGCGGTGAGTTCCTGTTCGGGCAGGCAGTCCTTGCCCTTGTCCCAGATGTAGATGAACAGTTCTTGAACGATGTCCTCCGATTCGTCGTAATCCGAGACATATCCGTAGGCTATGCTACATAGCCTCGGATAATGTTGCTCGAATCTGACTCTGAAAAGTTCTTTCCTGTCTGTTCTCATTGCAATGCGTGTTAAGATGTTAGAATCTCAGGCTGACACCTGCCGTCAGGAATCCCTTGTATCCCAGGCCGGTTTCGATGAATCCTCCTACGCGGTCGTTACCGATGCGGATGGCGATGGGGTTCACCTGATAGGCGAAGTTGGTCGACAGGTCTGCTTTGCGGGTGGCTGCTTTTCCGGCTTCGGTCAGTCCTTTCTCTGTGTGGCGCACCAGATCTATACCTGCTGCGGCCGATCCATAGAGTTCTACGAGGTTGCGTTTGAAGTAAACAAATTCAGCAGTGGGCAGCACGAGGAAGTTCAGTTCCTTTTCCTTGATCGAAGCGGTAGATTCTCCATGCAAAGTCAGCAGGCTGCTGGTATGTGCGAAGCCCAGGTCACCTCCCAGTCGGAAACGGTTGATGGCGTAGCGGTAGCCTATGCCGTAGACCATGCTGCTTTTTTCATCCGACCGCTTGGTGCCGGTAATAGCATCGGCTATTCCCATGCCCAGTATGTCGACCCCTGTCAGTGTCAGTCCGTCGCTGACGGCGATGCGGAATTCATGACGATTGTTGGGCTGATAGGACGACTTGTCTGTGTCTTGCGCCTTGATGATATTTACACTTGCAACCATACACAAAGATAATGCGATAAATTTGATTTTCATAATTTCTAATTCGTTTAGGTGTGAATACTCTTATTGATTTGTTTCTCTGAGAGCGTCCGGCCGGGCCGCTTTCACTCGTATAACGCAACCTTTGTAGAAATCCCCTATTCGTAGGGAGAATTTTTTTTGTATAAATTCGTTTTTTCCTTTCAGAAGCGTTGTAGAACAGGATGTAGGGGATTGTTTTTTGAGGGGAAAACGGTGTTTTATCAGTAGAAAAGCATTGCTTTCCTTGAAAGAAAACAATGCTTTTTTATCGTCAACAGAGGATTAACGTCGTGCTTGTCTGGAGAGCAGCTTGGGCAGCTGGCGGCGGATAGCCACCATGTTGAGCGCCGAGACAACTAGGAAGAGTGCGCCTCCTATCAGCAGTGTGGGTAGTAGGGAGCTGCCTTCGAGCTGGGGCACAAGCTTTTCGAGGAAGGGTAGGTAGGCTTTGCGCAGCAACGCCACACACCCCGTCGAAAGCAACAGTACGGCCAGATTGAGGCTGGCCGTCAGCACGCAGTAGGGCAGGGCCACTTGCGTGGGAGCATAGCCGATGAGCAACAGGTTCTGCAACTTGTCGCGGTTCTTCTGCAACAACAGGAAGATGCTGAGCATCAGGATGAAGAAAGCCAGCAGGCTGATGATGCCTCCGATGGCCAGCACGATGCCTGTGACGAGACGGAGGAAGTAGGTGGCACGCCCTGCGTCGAGCGAGTCGCCCTCTGTTTCGTAGCCCTTGCGGCTGAAGTATTCGTTGATGGAGGTATCCGTGGGGTTGTCCACCTCGACGATGAGGCGCGAGGGCTGCGCTTCACGGCCGGGGGCATAGCGGTTGTTGGCCCACTCCATGAAGGCTTGGGGCACGAGGATGGTGTTCAGCCGGTTGGAAAAGCCCACAATCTGCCCCTTGAACAGTTCGGTCAGCCCGTTGCCGCTCAGGCGGATATCCATCTGGATGAGGTTCATCAGCCCCTCGGACAGCTTGGGCAGGCTACGGCTCTGCGCGAAGCCGAAGTTGTAGAGGTTGAGGTAGTTGCGGGGGATGATGATGGGGATGGTGTGGCTCTGCGGGTCGAAGTGCCAGCGCTCGAGGTTGACGTCAATGTAAGCGTCGGGCACGGACTCGAAGAACATCTCTGTAGACAGGCGGATACCTGCCTCCTGCATGCCCAGGCCGGCTGATACGTCGAACAGCGAGGGCGTGAAGGCTCCCACGCTGCGTGTGAAGGGCTGGCTCCGCAGGTCGTCGATGGCGGCAGGGCTGAAGGTGTTGCTCCGCCCCGTCAGGTTGCCCAGCGTGCTGATCTTGCGGGTGGCGATAAGGTAGTCCTTCTTCAGGAAGCTGTTGCCCTGCGTAAAGACGGGCGCCACGTCGCGATAGAACTGGATACCAAGCAGCACGATGCTCATGCCGAAGAGGCTGGCCAGGAAGAAGCCCGCCAGCTGGGCGCCGCTGATGTGGCGGCGGAGAAGTTTCCAAACGAGTCTGTTCATAGTTTCAGTACACAGTTATAGTCGGTAGGGAGGTGCTTGCCGATGGAGGTCACGATGACGCCTGCTCCTTGTTTGCCTGCCTCTTCGTGGAGCAAGGCCGACATCGTGGCGGCATTGGCCTCGTCGAGGTGGCTGACGGGTTCGTCCAGCAGCAGGAAGTCCATGGGTTGGCACAGGCAGCGGATAAAGGCTACACGCTGTTGCTGGCCGAAGGAAAGCAGACCTGCCGTCTGGTCTTTCTTGTCGCCGATGCCCAGCGCTTCGAAGAGGGCGTCTATCTCCTTGCGGCTCTTGAAGCGCGTCAGGCGGTTTTTGAGCAGCACGTTTTCGAGGGCCGTCAGCTCGCCGAAGAGGCGCAGTTCTTGGAAAAGAATGCTGAGCGAATGGCGGTGCAGGCGTGTCCAGTCGGCTTCCTTGAGCGAGCGGATGTTCTGCCCGTCGAAGCAGATAATGCCCTCGTAGTCGTTGCGGTAGCCATAGAGGTAGCTGCACAGCGACGACTTGCCTGTGCCCGATGCGGCCTCAATGAGGTAGCGCTTGCCCCGTTCGAAGACGAGGTCGCGATGCCACACGTCGGACACGATGGCATCGCGGCCGGCAAAGACCTGCGGGAGGGTGTGTTGCAGATGAATGGTTTCCATGAGCGTAGGCTCCTTATTTATAGGTTGGCCAGTGTCTTCACCTGGTCCACAATCTGTTTCAGTGCATTGGTTTCGCGGTCCTTCAGTTGCAGCACGAAGAGGCCCGTCTTGCCTTCGCTGCTCATTCTCAGGTAGGAGATGTTCTCAGCAGCGGTCACCATGGCGCGGTATTTAGGGCTGAGGAAGCCTGTGGCCAGCTTGACGATGGGCAGGGCGAAGACCGCTTCGGTATTGATGACGGTAGCAAAGCGCTGTCCCTGCACTTCCTTAGCGAAGGACGACTCGAGCAGGGAGGGCTTGCTTTCCTTGCCTGCGTTCTTGTACAGGGCTTCGTCGTTGGTCATGATGAGCTGCTTGCCGCGCATGCCCATGTACACCTTCAGGCCCTTGTCGGTGAGCAGGTAGTCGCCGTTGTCCAGCTTGGTGAGGTCGTTGCCTCCCTGCTTCTTGCCGGCTTCGTACAGCTGGTTCAGCAGGTCGGCGTTGTTGGTTTCAGCATAGGCCAGTATCGTGGGGTTGCCCTGGGCGTCTACACCAGTGATGCCCAGCGTGAAGTCGTTTTCAAACGAAGACACCAGCTGCTTCAGCAGTTCCATGTTCTCGGCAGAAAGTGATTTCTTGACTTGCGGATTTTCTTCCAGGTGGGTGTACAGCTCCTTGCCGTCGAGGCCCAGGCTGAAGTAAAGCAGGGTAGACTGGGGAAAGTAGGGCGCGAAGGTATTCTGGATGGGACGTGTGGCCTTCAGCTGCTTTTCAAGGAGTTCCAGCGCCTTGGGATCGTCCGAGGTGTAGCCCACGTTGACGGCTACCTGACCGGGTTCGAACGACAATCCACCCACGTACTTGATGTTCTGCAGGTTCATGCTGTCGGCCATTGCCATCAGCATCGGGTCTGGGTGGAGCTTGAAGAGGCTGCTCGAGGTCATCATCACGCGGATGTCGCCTTTTGTTTCCTGCATCTGGCGGAAGGCTTCCTGGCTGTTGATGCTCTGTTCAGTGCTTTGGGTCAGCAGGTTGGAGGCGTTTTGATGCATCTGTGCGATGTCGGGCGTGTCGGCCGAAGGGAGCACAAGCAGTGTGCTGGCGTTGAAGGCTACGAAGGCCTGGTCGTTGTAGCTGAAGCTGTAGCCGTCTTTTTCGGCCACGTCAGCCATCTGTGTTTCGCTCTGTGTGGCTTGCAGCATGTCTTTCAGCTTGTCGGCATTGGCCACAGCTGCGATGAATCCCTGCTGTTTCGTTTCCGACGAATGGAAGATGTAGACAGGTTGTGCGAAGTCGATGCCCGACTCCGATGGCTTCTTGAGGATGGTTTCCAAAGCCTTTTGGGCGTCGGCGCTCACACCGCTCGTCAGGGTCTGACTCAGTTTCTGCAGGGTTTCGGCGTTTTGTGGGTCATTTACTCCTGCCTTGACGGCCAGCGATTGCAGGTCGATGGAGACGATTTCGGTAGACTCTGCCGGGATGGCATTGGTGTACTTGACGGGCGACGAGCACGAAGCAGCCAGTACAATGGCTACTAAGCCGGCGCACAAATGATTGAACAAGCGAATTTTCATTTGCAAAGTAATTTAGTGGATTGAGACTATTTCAATTGATTTGATTGCAGAGGTTCAGGATGTGGCAGGCCACGAGTGCTGCCGTCTCTGTGCGCAGGCGCGAACGTCCCAGGCTGATAGGTTGGAACCCTTGTTCTACAGCCAGTTTCACCTCCTCTTCGCTGAAGTCCCCTTCAGGGCCGATAAGTACCAGCGCATCCTCGCCGCGGCGCACGATGTCTTTCAGCAGCGGTTTTTCTCCTTCGTAGCAGTGGGCGATGAATTTCTGTCCGTTGAAGGGCTGTCGGATAAACTTGTTGAAGTCCGTCATTTCGTTCAGCTTTGGCAGGCGTGCTTTGAGCGACTGTTTGATGGCCGATACCAGTATCTTCTGGATACGCTCGGTCTTGATGACCTTTCGTTCGGAAAAGCGGCAGTTGAGAAACGTCAGTTCGTCGAAGCCTATCTCCGTTACTTTTTCGGCCAGCCACTCTGTGCGGTCCATATTCTTGGTTGGCGCCATGGCCAGGTGAAGGTGTCCTTGCCACAATGGCTCCTGGGGCAAGGTTTCCAGTACGTTCACCAGGCAGCGTTTGTTGGACGCTGCGCTTATTTCAGCGCGGTAGAAACATCCTTTGCCGTCAGTCAGGGTCACTTCGTCGCCTGCTTCGAGGCGGAGCCCACGTACGGCGTGTGCAGCTTCTTCTTCGGGCAGTTCGGCCCGTGTCTGTATGTCGGGAGTATAAAATACGTGCATCAGTCCTGATGGTTTGATTCTTTAAATTGGTTTATCATGTCGCGCAGGTTGGCGGCTTTTTCGTATTCTTCTGCTTCGATGGCTTCTTTCAGAGCCTCCTCCATGCGGCTTATTGTCTCTGCCCGGTCATCTTGGCTGTTCGTCGTCTCTGATTCCGTTTCCAGTGTCTCGGCGTCCAGTTCCATTTTCTCGGCATCCAGCACGTCTTCGTAGATGAGGATCGGACAGTGCAGGTGCATGGCCATGACGACGGCGTCGCTCGTGCGTGAGTCGATGCGGATGATGGAGTGGTCCGACTGCAGGTAGAGATACGAATAGAACAGCCCGTTCTCTGCCCGATATATCAGTACGCGCAGCAGGCGTACGCCCAACGCCTCGAGGGTAGAGGCAAACAGCTGGTAGGTCAGCGGGCGTGGCGAAGTAATGCCGCGTATCTCGAGCAGGATGGCTTGCGCTTCTGCCGAGCCGATGATGACAGGCAGTTTGCGCGGACCGTCCACTTCGCCCAGGAGCAGAGCATAAGCTCCTGCCTGTTCCTGGCTGTAGGTGAGGCTCAGTACTTGCAGTTCTATCTTGTTTCGGCTCATGACAGGTTGTTATTTCAGGCGTTACATCTTTTCCGGCTCGTGTTTGTATTTGAAGACGAAGGCAAACACAACGGCCACCACCAGCGCATAGGCTGCAAACGTGAACCACGCTGCTTGCCATTGTCCCGTCTGCGGCAGTTCGCTGCTGAAGTCCACAAAGTGGTTCACCACCGCTTGTGCGCCCAGTGTTCCGATGGTAGCACCCAGTCCGTTGGTCATGATGATGAACAGGCCCTGTGCGCTCGAGCGGATTTCCTTGTCCGTCTCACGGTCGACGAACAGCGAACCCGATATGTTGAAGAAGTCGAAGGCCACTCCATAGACAATCATCGAAAGCAGGAACATCCAGACGCCGCTGCCTGGATTGCCTGCGCCGAACAGGCCGAAACGCAGCACCCATGCGAACATGGCGATGATCATCACCCGCTTGATGCCGAAACGCTTCAGGAAGAACGGTATCAGCAGGATACAGAGTGTCTCGGATACCTGCGACAGCGAGATCAGGATGTTGGCATGCTGTACGCCGAAGGTGTCGGCATATTCAGGTATGCTGCCGAAGCTGCTGATATAGGGGTTGGCAAATCCGTTGGTGATTTGCAGTGACACGCCCAGCAGCATGGAGAAGATGAAGAAAATAGCCATTTTCTTTTGCTTGAACAGGGTGAAGGCGCGCAGGCCCAGCGCTTCGACCAGCGATTTGCTTTGTCCTCCCTTGCTCGTGGGGCAGGCGGGTAGGGTCAGGGCGTAGCACCCGTACACCAGGCCGATGATGGCGCAGGTGAAGAACTGTCCGTAGTTGTTCTGAAGGCCCAGGATGTCTACCAGCCACATGGCGCAGATGAATCCAATGGTCCCAAAGATACGGATAGGGGGGAAATGCTTGATGGTGTCCAGCCCCGCTTTGTCCAGCGCCGTATAAGCCACGGAGTTCGAAAGAGCCAGGGTCGGCATATAGAAGGCTACGCTCAGGGCATAGAGGCCGAAGAGCGGTCCGAATTCCACGTCTTGTCCGCTTGTCATACCATAGTAGCCAGCGAGTCCCATGAAGATGGCTGCCATGAAGTGGCTGAAGCTCAACAGCTTTTGGGCTGGCACCCAACGGTCGGCTATGATGCCCATGATGGCCGGCATGAAGAGTGATACGATGCCCTGCATGGCATAGAAGATGCCGATGTGTCCGGCAAGGTTGACATTGACCAGATAACTTCCCATAGAAGTCAGGTAAGAACCCCACACGGCAAACTGCAGGAAGTTCATGATGATCAAGCGAAGTTTGATGTTCATAGTTTTTTTGTTTGGCGTTTAAAATTAACAGGTCGAATAGTCGACATAACCTTGCAAAAATACAATGATGCCGTTAGAAAAACAAGCGTGCGGAAGATTTTTTATGGAGAAAGATGCGGAGAAACCGCTGCCAAAAGAGGAGGAAAGGGTATATAAAAAAAGAAGGGTATCTATCCCAGACACCCAATCTTTATTAACCTTAAATCTAATACCATGAAAAACACAGTGCAAAGATATGGGTTTTATGTTATACAACATAATAATTGAACATAAATCTGCGCTTTGTTTGCACTATTTAACGTTTCAGCTGTATTCTACCCCCTTTTTTAGGGGGATAGAACTTATTCTACGTACAGCACGAGCCCTTTCAGGTACTCTCCTTCGGGGTGGTAGATGTTCACGGGATGGTCCGCCGGTTGCGTCAGCTGGTGCAGGATGCGCACGTTGCGTCCCGACATGGCTGCTGCCGTGAAGACTGCCGTGCGGAAGTTTTCCTTGCTGACGGCTTGCGAACACGAGAAGGTGAACAGGATGCCGCCCGGCTTGATCTTCTCGAATGCCTTGACGTTCAGCTTGCGATAGCCTTGCAGAGCGTTGCGCAGGGCGTCGCGGTGCTTGGCGAAGGCAGGCGGGTCCAGGATGATGAGGTCGTACTGGTCGCCCATGCGGTCGAGGTACTTGAAAGCGTCTTCGGCATAGGCGGCATGGCGTGCGTCGTCGGGGAAGTTCAGGGCTATGTTCTTGTTCGTCAGGTCGATGGCTTTGGCCGAGCTGTCTACCGAGTGCACCAGCTTGGCTCCTCCACGCATGGCGTAGACAGAGAAGCCTCCCGTGTAGCAGAACATGTTCAGCACGCTGCGTCCGCGGGCATAGCGCTCCAGCAAGGCGCGGTTCTCGCGCTGATCCACGAAGAAGCCCGTCTTCTGTCCCTTCAGCCAATCGATGTGGAAGTTCAGCCCATACTCCGTAGCCACATTGTCGGCGCTTCCGCCTTTCAGGAAGCCGTTTTCGGGGTAGAGGTCGGCCTTGAAGGGCAGGGTGGTTTCCGATTTATAATAGATGTTGTCCACTTCGCCTTCCATCACTTCGGCCAGGGCCTCGGCGATCGTCATGCGGTCCAGGTGCATGCCGGCCGAGTGGGCCTGCATCACGGCCGTACGGTTGTATACGTCGATGACCAGCCCCGGCAGGTTGTCGCCCTCGCCGTGCACCAGGCGGTAGGTGTTGTTGTCGGCCCGTCCGGCGATGCCGATGCTGCGTCGCATGTCGCGGGCCACAGTCAGGCGTCGCTTCCAGAAGTCCTTGTCGATGGTCTCGTCCTGTCGGAAGGTAAGGACGCGTACGGCGATGCTTCCTATCTGGAAGTGGCCTTTGGCGATAAATTCTTTCTTAGAGGTATAGATCTCTACTACTTCTCCTTCTTCAGGTTCGCCGTCCAGGCGGGCAATGGCGCCCGAGAACACCCATGGGTGAAAACGCTTGAGCGATTCTTCCTTGCCCGATTTCAGATATACTTTATACATGGTGTCAATTATGAATTCTCAATTTTCAATTCTCAATGATAAAATCTCCCGTCTGCTTCAGTTCCTCCAGCTTGTGGTAGATGTTGAGGCAAGCCCAGGCATCGGTGGCTGCATAGAGCTGTTGCGGCTGCGTCAGGTTTTCGGCTTCCCAGTTGCTCAGGCGTTGCGATTTCGATATCTTCTCGTTGAACAGGATGCCGTAGATTTTTTGCAGGCTCATGTCCTGTATGCCGAAGGGGCGCACGTATTCCTGCAGCTCCACGTAGGCTCTGGGTTCGAAGGGTGCCCGTTTGCGCAGCATCATGAAGTCGTCGTGCAGCGAAAGGCCCACTTTGGTGATGTGCGGGCTTTCCAGCAGTTTGATGACAGGCAGGGTCAGCCCTATCAGGTTCAGTCGGAACAGGAAGCAATGGTCGTCGGTCGACACCTGCAGCAGCGCTACCTTGTGCACGTGTCCCTTGCTGAACGAAGGCCGCGTTTCGGTGTCGATGCCCAGTATCGGTTGTCCTTTCAGGTATCTTGCCGCCTTATCTGCTTCTTCCGGCGTGTCCACTATGTGTATATTGCCGGGGAAGGCCGCTTTGGGCAGTTCGCTCAGTTCCTCTTTTCCGATGGTTCTTCTTATGATCATAGTTGCTCTTGTATCAATCCTCGATATCCTCCTCTTCCTCTTCTTCTTCCTGCGTGTTGCTGTACTTCACTTCGTGGAGGGCCCGTAGTGTGTTCACCAGCTTCTGTCCCCAGTACAGGCGGAAGTTCTCCTGGCAGATGGCCAGCGAGTCGTTCATCGTCTCGTTCAGTCCCAGTTGGAAGACAAAGATAAAGTCCTTGATGTCCTGGTAGATGTCCGCCAGGTCCTCCGAGATGTATCGGGTGATAGGCTGGTCGCTGTATTTCATGTCGCTGACGAACACGTCCAGATAGTCGTCGCGGTCGGCGAGGATGCCTGCCAGGTTCATGCGTACGATTTCGTACGTTTCTTCGGTGACAAACGTTTCGGGCGCTTCGTCGCCTATGGTTTCGCAGGGTGGCAGCATAGACGCTTTCAGGTAGAGCAGGGGCAGCAGTTTCAGCGTGGTGTCCACGAAGTTGGTCCGTTTGCTGCCTTCGGCTTGTTCGACGAACTTGCAGAACTCTGCCGCCACGGTGACAAACTCTATCACGTTGCGGTCGAATATCACTTGGCTATCTTTCTTCTTCATACGTTTTTTGTAAATTGGGACAAAGATAGTGCAAACCGAGCGTAATGCAAAAAAATAAGCTCGCATATTGTTTTGTTTGTCGAGGTGCCGACTGTCTTATTCTGCCCCACCTGTTATTCTGAGCCGGGGCGAAGAAAATCAATTTTATTTCAGCTAACTTCAACTGTCATTTAGCGTTCGTCGAAGCAAGTAAGGCCAGACCTTTGACGGTCAACACATATTTTTGACGCGGATGGCGGGGTTTGTCAGGATAGAGCAACGTCACAAATCCATTGGCTTGTGCCGGCATGACGTAATATTCAAGCAGGTTTTTCCGATCTTTAAGATTCAGCAATTCCAAAATCTCTTTTATGCTCCGTTTGTTTTCTCCTATCGCCGATACTAGTTTCTGAACATTGACATTGTCTGTATATAGTTGGTTTGTCTGACTTGTGGGGGTACTTGTGGGGGTGCTTGTGGGGGTAACATTGTCCCCCGGTTCCTTCCATTCTTCAGGAGCATCAATTACCATGTATCGGTTGCGCAATTCATTGTTTTCTCCCAAGAGCAAGTTGCGGAAGAAGCGGACGAGGTATTTCATATCCGGCTCTACTCCTTTCACCGCATTGCGATAATTGGCACGCACCAACGCATTGCGGAAATACCACGAATGGTTGGCAAACAAGTCGTTTTCCACATAGAATCCGATGGAACGGAGGTATTTGATGGTAAACACAGCTACCGTGCGCGTATTTCCTTCGCCAAACGGATGTATTTGCCACAATCCCGATACGAATTTTGCGATATGCTCCACCATCTGGCCGTGTGTAAGTCCGGCATATACAAAGCTCTTTTCCTGCTCCAGATCATATTCCAAAGCTCTTCTTATGTCTTCTGAATTGACGTATATCACAGTGTCGCCTTTGAGTACCCATTCCTTTTTCGTGATGTCATAATCACGAATTCTACCGGCAAACTTGAAAACACCTTCAAATAACCGGCGATGAATAGAAGTAATGCCCACCACAGAAAAAGCAAAGGATTGTTCCCCCAACAGTTTGGCTATATGAGCAGAGACCACGTCGGCCTCTTCCAGGTTGTCGTCCACGGAAGTTCTGGCCGTCTTCGACTGATAGTAGGACTTGATCAGCTTCTGCGCTTCGTCAATATCAATCTCTCCCTCAATATGTTTGCGGGCCGTATCTTTCAGATATTCCGAGGGCTTCAAACCATCGACGGCCTGAAGTCCGATTGCCGTTCGCCAGGCATAGGCTTTCTGCCGGCTGTCAGGTTCGTTTTGTCTGATATATTCTTCAAAATCAGTCATGGTGCTCTGCTTAAAAATCCAACTGTAAACAGCTAAGTTTATCCGATGTTTTCACAACGGGGTAATCCTTCTTGTGAATTGCTCCAAATTAGCAAGGCAAATATAGCGAAAGGTGAGAGGAGAACAAAATATTGAAACTTGTTTCAGATATTTTTTATCCCGAACCGCATCCTATTTTATGAAAATATAGCGAAAGCCGAGTGCAGAGGCAAATGAAAAACATAGTTTTTTAATTTGGCTATGCCAAGGCGCCTCCTATATTATTCTATCCCTACCTGTCATTCTGAGTCGGGGGCGAAGAAAATCGATTTCATTTCAGCTAACTGTAATTGTAATTGCTCAACAGTGCGTAAGGGCTTGTCGTCGGGCACCAGCTCTTTCAAGCAGGCGAGTATGTCGTTGAGGACGCCGTGGATGATGCCGCGCGTGTAGGGGCGAGTTGTGTTCTGATTGTTGACATAGCTTTGTTGTTTTAAATTGTGTTTGGTTAATTGAGAATGGAGAATGGATAATTGAGAATGGATGGTGCCTCGGCCGCTGGCAAATTCTTCATTCTTCGTTCTTCATTCCTCATTCGCAAAGGCAAATATAAGGGGTCTTTTCCGGCTGGCCAAATAAAAACGGCCGCTGGGGAGTGAAAATGTGTTAACGAAACAGATGAATTGTGTTAATAAAAATAATGCATTGATTTACAGTGTGAAAAACGACGTTTTCGCGCGCGGAAAGTATTGTTTTTCTACAGATGGCATGATGTTCTCTTTCGTTTGCGCTCTTTATGAAGTAGCATGAAAAGATTGTTTGGTAACTGTAATCTGTAATTCGTAAGAGCTGTTTTGAATCCAGGAAAAGACAGCGTGCTATTACGAATTACAGATTACAGTAAGTGAATTTCGATTTGAAAAAGTGTGTATAGAATTTTATATTATATATATAAATATATATATATAATATAACTATATAAGTGGCGCGCACATTTTCGATTTTAGCTAACTGTAATCTGTAATTCGTAATAGCATTTTCTGCAATGGTAGTTTCATTATCGGGAAACTGTAATCTGTAATTCCGAATTGGGCGAGGGGAGAAGATGCAGGCAGGAGGCGGGACTCCGTATGGCAGGGGTGTATGAAAAGAAAAGATGCTTTTGGAGGCTTAAAAACGATGTTGTAACAAGTTGATAATCAGTGTATTTATAACATTTATGGATGTGCTTCGGAAAAGAGGCCCCGAAAACTTGATTTTTCGTTTGTCTCTCCGCCTATTTTTCCGTATTTTTGTACTGCCAAAAAAAGAAAACCCGTACAAAAAGACAATTATTGAAAAGACAATGAAAAAAGAAAAAGACAAATCGGACAAAAAAGATACAGCGGCTTCGCCTTCCTTCTTCCGCAAGGTGGCGGCGACCTGGCACAACGAAACCTTGCGCTTCATCGTGGGGTTGATGCTCGTCATCTTCTCCGTCTACCTGCTGCTGGCGTTCTCGTCGTTCTTCTTTACGGGGGCGGCGGACCAGAGCATCCTCGACTCGGGTAACGGAAAGGACCTGATGGCCGTGGACAACGGCGTGAAGAACTATGCCGGATCGCGCGGCGCGCAGCTGTCCAGCTACCTGATCAACGACTGCTTCGGCATTTCGTCGTTCTTCATCCTGGTGTTTCTCGCCGCTGCAGGCCTGAAGCTGATGAAGGTGCGCCACATCCGCTTGTGGCGATGGTTCATCTGCTGCTCGCTGCTGCTGGTGTGGTTCTCGGTGTTCTTCGGCTTTGCCTTCGCCAGCTTGTATGAAGACTCGTTCATCTACCTGGGCGGTATGCATGGCTACAACGTCAGCCGCTGGCTGGCTTCGCAGGTGGGAGCGCCGGGCGTGTGGCTGTTGCTGCTGGTGACGGCCATCTGCTTCCTGATCTACTTCAGCGCACGGACGGTGGTGTGGCTGCGGGGTGTCTTTGCCCTGAACTTCCTGAAAAAGAAGAAAGACGGACAGGAGAAGGCGGAAGGCGAAGTGCCTGAAGAGTTTACGACCTCGTGGACGGCAGAAGGCAAGAAACGTCCGGCTCAGACGCCGACACCTGCCGTGGCCGAAGAGCCGAAGCCTGTCGTAGAAGAGAAGGCCGAAGAGGAACCCGAGCCCGAAAAAGAGCCTGAGGCAGAGCCTTCGCAGGAGATTTCGCTCGACCTGGGCGGCCCCTCGCGTCCGGCTGCGACCGGCAACCGTGGGGGCGAAGTGGAGATGACGGTAGAGGCTGCCGAGCCGGAACCTGCCGTGCCGCTGGAGCCCGCAGCGGCCCCACATGCGGACGATCCTGAATTTCAGGTGGAGACGCACGAAGAAGAGGAGTATCAGGGCCCTGAGCTGGAGCCTTACAACCCCCGGCTCGACCTGGAGAACTACCATTTCCCCACGCTGGACCTGATGAAGCACTACGACAACGCCGAACCTACCATCGACATGGACGAGCAGAATGCCAACAAGGACAAGATTGTGAGCACACTGCGCAGCTTCGGCATCGAAATCAGCTCCATCAAGGCGACCGTAGGACCTACGGTGACGCTCTACGAGATTACTCCCGAACAGGGCGTGCGCATCTCGAAGATACGCGGACTGGAGGACGACATCGCCCTGAGCCTCTCGGCACTGGGCATCCGTATCATCGCGCCCATACCGGGCAAGGGTACCATCGGTATCGAGGTGCCCAACTCGAACCCCAAAATCGTGTCGGGGCAGAGCATCATCGGCAGCAAGAAGTTCCAGGAGTCGACCTACGAACTGCCTATCGCCTTGGGTAAGACCATCACGAACGAGGTGTTCATGGTGGACCTGGCCAAGATGCCCCACGTGCTCGTGGCTGGTGCTACCGGTCAGGGTAAGTCGGTCGGCCTGAACGCCATCATCACCTCCTTATTATATAAGAAGCACCCCGCCGAGCTGAAGTTTGTGCTCGTCGACCCCAAGAAGGTGGAATTCAGCATATACTCCGTCATCGAGCACCACTTCCTGGCCAAGCTGCCCGACGAGGCCGAACCCATCATCACCGACGTCACCAAGGTGGTGCAGACGCTGAACTCCATCTGTGTGGAGATGGACACGCGCTACGACCTGCTGAAGGCGGCCCACGTGCGCAACATCAAGGAGTACAACGAGAAGTTCATCAACCGCCGCCTGAACCCCGAGAAGGGGCACAAGTACATGCCCTACATCGTGGTGGTGATCGACGAGTTCGGCGACCTCATCATGACCGCGGGCAAGGACGTGGAGCTGCCTATAGCACGCATCGCCCAGCTGGCACGTGCGGTGGGCATCCACATGATTATCGCCACGCAGCGACCCACGACGAACATCATCACAGGTACCATCAAGGCCAACTTCCCCGCGCGTATCGCCTTCCGTGTGTCGGCGATGGTCGACTCGCGCACCATCCTCGACCGGCCGGGTGCCAACCAGCTGATAGGCCGCGGCGACATGCTCTTCCTGCAGGGTGCCGACCCCGTGCGTGTGCAGTGCGCCTTCATCGACACGCCCGAGGTGGCCGAAATTACGAAATTCATTGCCCGCCAGCAGGGCTATCCGACGGCCTTCTACCTGCCCGAATACGTGGACGAGAACGCCAGTGGCAGCGATCTGGGCGATGTAGATCTGGGACGCAAGGACCCGCTCTTCGACGACGCCGCGCGCCTCATTGTGACACATCAGCAGGGCTCCACCTCGCTCATCCAGCGCAAGTTCTCCATCGGCTACAACCGTGCCGGCCGCCTGATGGACCAGCTGGAGAAGGCGGGCATCGTAGGGCCTGCGCAGGGCAGCAAGCCGCGCGACGTCTACTTCACGGACATCGTGTCGCTGGAGGATTTTTTGAGTAAAATGTAAAGTCAATGGAGAATTGACAATGGATAATGGATAATTCTCAATTCTCAATTTTCAATTTTCAATTAAAAAAATGCTGAACAAAATACTTTGCCTGCTTGTTGCTCTTTTCATGGGGCTGACGGCGGCTGCACAAGAGAATAACGAGGCCCGCCAGTTGCTCGACCGCGTGGCCGACGCGTTCCGCCAGGCGGAAGGCGTGGAAATCGCTTTCGAGGTGCGCGCACCCGAAGGAACGTCCGAGGGACGCATCCGCCTCAAGGGCGAGAAGTTCCGCCTCGACACCGAAGGCATCACGACCTGGTTCGACGGGCGGACGCAATGGACCTACCTGGAGAACAGCGACGAGGTGAACGTCTCCGAACCCACGGCCGAAGAGCTGCAGAGCATCAATCCCTATGCCTGGCTGTCGCTCTACAAGAACGGCTACACGCTGAAGATGGGCGAGCAGGCCGATCCGCGTCTCCACAAGGTGATGATGACCGCCAGTCGCCAGGGCAGCGAGCTGCAGTGCCTGATCCTCTACGTCGACAAGCAGACCTTGCGTCCGGCAAAGCTGAGCCTTGTCCGCAAGGGCGACCGCGAGGCAGTTGTCGTACTGGTGCGCTCCTATCAGACAGGGCAGAAATACGACGATGCGCTCTTCACCTTCGACAAGCGCGCCTATCCGACGGCGGAGGTGATTGATCTGAGATGAACGAAACTTGAATGAACTTAAAAATATAATTTAGTAAATACAGTATGGAAACAGAAAAAGTGAAATGCCTGATCATCGGTTCGGGTCCTGCCGGCTATACAGCCGCCATCTATGCAGGACGCGCCAACTTGGCTCCTGTGGTATATGCCGGCCTGCAACTGGGCGGACAGCTGACAACGACCACCGAAGTGGAGAACTTCCCCGGCTATCCTGCCGGCATCGGCGGCCCTGAACTGATGGAAGACTTGCGCAAGCAGGCCGAACGCTTCGGAGCCGACATCCGCTACGGTGTGGCTACGGCGGCCGACCTCAGCGCGAAACCCTACAAGATAACGATCGACGACGAGAAGGTGATCGAAGCCGAAACCATCATCATCGCCACAGGCGCCACGGCCAAATACCTGGGCCTGGAGGACGAGAAGAAATATGCCGGCATGGGTGTGAGTGCCTGTGCCACGTGCGACGGCTTCTTCTACCGCAAGAAGGTGGTGGCCGTTGTGGGCGGTGGCGACACGGCTTGCGAAGAGGCTTCCTACCTGGCCAGCCTGGCCAGCAAGGTGTACCTCATCGTGCGCAAGCCCTATCTGCGTGCGTCGAAGGTGATGCAGGAGCGCGTGATGAACAACGAGAAGATCGAGGTGCTGTTCGAGCACAATGCCGTGGGCCTCTTTGGCGAGAACGGCGTGGAAGGCGTGCATCTGGTGAAGCGCATGGGCGAGGCCGACGAAGAGCGCTACGACGTGGCTATCGACGGTTTCTTCCTGGCCATCGGACACCAGCCCAACTCGGACATCTTCAAGCCTTACCTGGATACCGACGAAGTGGGCTATATCCTGACCGAGCCGGGTACGCCGCGCACGAAGGTGCCGGGCGTGTTTGCCGCAGGCGACGTGGCCGATCCGCACTACCGTCAGGCCATCACGGCAGCAGCCAGCGGCTGCAAGGCGGCTATCGAGGCGGAGCGCTACTTGCAACAATAAAAAAAGAATCGGTTAGTGGTTTCCTCCACTAACCGATTTTTTTCTTTATCCAATCTTGCTGATTTTCTTCAGCTTTTCTTCTTCGATGATTTTGATTTTTCGTCCGTCGATGGTGATGAGCCGTTCGGCGGCAAACTGGGAGAGCGTTCGGATGGCGTTCGAAGTCGTCATGTTCGAAAGGTTGGCCAGATCCTCGCGCGAGAGGTAAATACTCAGTGTAGAGCCGTCTTCCTCCAATCCGTAGCTTTCCTTGAGGAACAGGAGCGATTCGGCCAAGCGGCCGCGGATGTGTTTCTGGGTGAGGTTCACCGTGCGTTCGTCGGCGATACCCAGGTCTTTGGACAGCTGCTTGATGAAGAACATGGCCAGGCCGTTGTTTTGCGTGACGAGGGTGGTGATGACATTCATGGGAATCTGGCAGATGACCGAAGGTTCGAAGGCGGCAGCGGCCGTGATATAGTCTTCGCCGGAGAAATAGGCGCGGTAGCCGAAGTATTCGACGGGTTTGATCATGCGGATGATCTGGCTGCGGCCGCCCACACCGTCTTTATAAATTTTGACTTTCCCACTTAGCAGGCACATCAGGTGCGTGGGAGTCTCGCCTTCACAATGGATGACTTCATTTTTTTTGTAGTTTTGAAGTGTGAAATGATCAGCGAGAAATTCCCGTTGCTCTTCGTTCAGGGGAGACCACATGTCGGCGATAAGCTCCTGAACCTTTATTTCTGACAAATTTGTTTTTACCATGAGTGCTGCAAAACTGTGTTCTATAGCACAAATGTAGAAAGAATAATTTAAAAAAAAACACATTTGCCTCAAAATTGTGCATTTTGGGGTGGAAAAGGGGGGTAAAGAGGAAAAAAATAAGCGGTGAACGGAGCCAATCTCCGTTCACCGCCAATGGTGGGGCGTTATTTCGTGAACAGCAGTTCGCGGTACTTGGGCAACGGCCAGATCTCGTCGTCCACTTCCATTTCGAGGTGGTCGATGTGGTCGCGGATGCTTTCGAGGTAGGGACGTACCGTTTCTTCGTAGGCGAAGGCCTTGTCCTTGTAGTTGTCCATGTGGTTGGCCACCTTGCGGGCTTCGGTCATCTGGCGTACCTGCATCTTGATGGCCGTCACGCGGCGGGAGATTTCGCGGATGAGCTCCTTGCGGTCGGCACTGAGGGTTTCGTACTCTTCGGGCGAGAAGGTCTCGCGCAAGCCGCGGAGGTTTTCCAGCAGGCGGTTCTGGTAGCTGACAGCCGTGGGGACGATGTGGTTGATGGCCAGGTCGCCCAGAACGCGGCTCTCGATCTGCACCTTCATGGTGAATTTTTCCAGCTCTACTTCCAGACGGCTGGCCAGCTCGGTCTCGTTGAAGATACGTTCGCCGATGAAGACGGAACGAGCCTGGTCGTCGACGTAGTGCATCAGCGCTTCGGGTACGTGGCAGATGTTGGTCAGGCCGCGGCGGGCAGCTTCCTGTTTCCATTCTTCGGAGTAGCCGTCGCCTTCGAAGCGGATGGGCTCGGAAGCGATGATCATTTCCTTGAGGGTGCGGAAGATGGCTTCATCCTTGGTGGCGCCTTCTTCCATGGCTTTGTCGACCGAGGCCTTGAATTCGTTCAGCTGGTTGGCCATGGCGGCGTTGATGGCAATCATGGCAGCGGCGCAGTTGGCTGAGGAGCCTGCGGCACGGAACTCGAAGCGGTTGCCGGTGAAGGCGAAGGGCGACGTGCGGTTGCGGTCGGTCGTGTCGAGCAGGATTTCGGGGATACGTCCGATACCCAGCTTCAGGGTGGTCTTCTCGTCGGCAGTCATCTTGCTGCTGCTGGCCTGCTTGGCGATCTCGTCGAGAATGGACGAGAGTTGGCGGCCCAGGAAGATGGACAGGATGGCGGGTGGCGCTTCGTTGGCTCCCAAGCGGTAGCTGTTGCCGGCACTGGCAATGGAGGCACGCAGCAGGTTCTGGTTCTTGTAGACCATCATCAGTACGTTGACGAGGAACGTGAGGAAGAGCATGTTGCTCTTCGGATTGCTGCCGGGGCCAAAGAGGTTGATGCCTGTATCGGTGCAGAGCGACCAGTTATTGTGTTTGCCGCTGCCGTTGACGCCGCTATAGGGCTTTTCGTGGAGCAGGACGGCAAAGTTATGCTTGCGGGCAATGCGTTTCATCAGGTCCATGACCAGCTGGTTGTGGTCGTTGGCCAGGTTGACGTTCTCGAAGATAGGTGCCAGTTCGAACTGGTTGGGCGCCACTTCGTTGTGACGGGTCTTGACGGGGATGCCCAATTTGTGGCATTCGATCTCCAGCTCCTTCATGAAGGCTGTGACACGCGGCGGAATGGAGCCGAAATAGTGGTCTTCGAGCTGCTGGTCCTTGGCCGAGGAGTGTCCCATCAGCGTACGGCCCGTCAGACAGAGGTCGGGGCGGGCATTGTAAAGGGCCAGGTCAACGAGGAAGTATTCCTGTTCCCAGCCGAGATTGGCGTATACGCGGTTGATGTTCTTGTCGAACAGCTTGCAGACGTCGGTTGCAGCCTTGTCCACGGCGTTCAGGGCTTTCAGCAGCGGGGTCTTGTAGTCCAGGGCCTCGCCGGTATAGGCGATGAAGATGGTGGGGATACAAAGGGTGGTATCTACCACGAAGGCAGGTGAGGAAACGTCCCATGCCGTATAGCCGCGAGCTTCGAACGTGTTGCGGATACCGCCGTTGGGGAAGCTGGATGCGTCGGGTTCCTGTTGGATGAGCAGCTTGCCCGAGAAGCGTTCGATGACGTCGCCGTCTTCGCTGAACTCGATGAAACCGTCGTGCTTCTCGGCGGTACCGTCGGTCAGTGGCTGAAACCAGTGGGTGTAGTGGGTGACGCCCATTGACTTGGCCCAGCTCTTCATGCCGTTGGCGATGAGGTCGGCCATTTCGCGATTGATGGGGGTACCTTTTTCGATGGCGTCGGTTACGGCCTTGTAGGCTTCTTTGGGCAGGTATTCCTGCATTTTCTTGCGGTCGAATACGTGGCTGCCATAGTAGTCGGACAGCTTTCCAGAGGGGGGAGTTACTTCCAACGGCTTACGGTTGGCAAGTTCCTGCAGAGCGAAAAAACGCATTTTTGACATATCAGACTCTTCTTTTATTGATTTGCCTGCAAAAGTACATGTTTTTTTCTATATTTGCCCCCAAACATACGAAGATATTGCAAAGTTGGTACGCTGGTTGTGGATAGGATTGGGTATTTTACTGCTACTTTTTCCATTGGGAAAGGTACGGGCAGGCTATGCTCCATATCCCTATCAGGGCAAGCTGATCTCGGCGGACTCCATCATGGAAAAGGTCATTTTCTTCGCGCCGCTCTACGAACGCATCGTGGACAGCTACAATGCCGAGCTGTATATCAAAGGAAAGATCAACATCAAGAAGCAGAACAAGCTGCTCCGCTATATTCCGACTTTGTTCCGTATCCGGAAGGGCGTGAAGGAGTATATGATGGAGACTTACAACGAACTGAGCTTTACGGCCCCCGACATCTATGACCAGAAGGTGACGGCTACCATGGGAACGGCCAATGAGTTCTGGGACCTGAACGGGCAGCTGCCCCAATATTTCAGGCTCAATATCTATTCGCCGACCATCCTGACCGACAAGTTGCTTTCGCCTTTGGCGCCTAATGCAAAGAAATACTACAGGTATCGGATTGATACGATCCGTGGACGGGCACACGACCTGCAATATGTTATCCGTTTTATTCCCAAAAGTAAGAGTTTCCAGTTGATAGGCGGCTATATGGTGGTGAGCGACAATGTGTGGAGCATCCGCGAGATCCGCTTTTCGGGCCGTTCGGAAATTCTGGCTTTCAGCAATCATGTGCAGATGGGTGAAGTGGGCTGTGCAGATGAGTTCCTGCCGATTTATTCGGACTTTGAGGTGAGATTCAAGATGGCGGGAAACGTGATTGACGGCAGCTATATGGCGGTGCTTCAATATAAGAAGATAAAGCAGCGCGATCCGGCTACTAAATTGCGCCGGTCTGACAAGAGCCGGTATGATTTGTCGGCTTCCTATACATTGCGTTGCGATACGAATGCCTGTGTGCGCGACACGGCCCACTTCAAGAGTCTTCGTCCCTTCCCGCTGGATGGACATGAGGATTCGCTGTATCGGGCCTACTTCCTGTATCGGGATACAGTGGCGCGGAAAGAGCGGGAAAAGAAACAGAAGATCAATAAGAATCTGGAATTTTGGGGAACGGTTGGCGATGCGCTGGTGAGCCGTTACACGCTGGATCTGGCCAGTGTGGGCAGTGTGCGCTGTTCGCCCTTGCTCAATCCGCTGCTGTTGAGCTATAGCCATTCCAACGGCATTTCCTATCGGCAGGAGTTCCGATACAACCGGCTGTTTCCTGGCGACCGTCTGCTGCGCATTTCGCCCCGCATCGGTTATAACTTTACGCGAAACGAGTTCTACTGGTCGGTGAGGGGACAGTTGGACTACTGGCCGCGGAAGCGTGCTTCCCTCCATTTTGATGTGGGTAACGGTAACCGGATCTACAGCAGTGACGTGTTGGATGAACTGAAGGCTATGCCGGACAGCTTGTTCGACTTCAGCCAGATACACCTGGATTATTTCAAGGACTTGTATTGCCGCGTCACTCACAGTTGGGAAATCGTGAACGGGCTGACGCTGGATGTGGGTCTGTCCATTCACCGTCGTACGGAGGTGGAGCGCTCGAACTTCAAATTGTTGCTGCCTGATAGCGGTGACCTGATCGCATCAATCCGTGCAGGAGAGGAAGAAGAAGGACAGAAAGACCGTTCGGAAGTGTGGGATCTCAGTGTTCTGAGCAAGCTCCGTCATACGTATAGCAGTTTTGCTCCTCGTGTGACCCTCCGCTGGACACCGGGGCAGTATTACTACATGAACGGCGACCGAAAGGTGAACCTGTATTCACGTTATCCGACCCTGACAGTGGACTGGGAGCGAGGTATCAAGGGGGTTCTGCCTGGATCGGGTGCTTACGAACGTGTAGAAGTAGACCTTCAACATAATATCCCGTTGGGACTGATGCGCGACATTTATTATCGCATCGGCTGGGGTAAGTTCACCAATCAGGAAGAATTGTATTTTGTGGATTTTGCCAACTTCACCCGCTCCAATCTGCCTGTGGGATGGAACGATGAAATCGGCGGCGTCTTCCAGTTGCTCGACCGACGGTGGTACAACTCCTCGCGTGAGTATCTGCGAGCCCATCTGACTTATGAGGCTCCCTTCCTGCTGATGAAGCACCTGATGAAATATACCCAGTATGTGCTGAACGAACGTCTGTACCTGAACACCTTGCTGGTGCCCCACCTGATGCCTTACGTGGAGGTGGGTTATGGCATCGGTACACATATTTTCGACTTTGGTGTCTTTGCCAGCTTTGCCAACTGGAAGTATCAGGAAATCGGCTGCAAATTTACGTTCGAGTTGTTTAATCGTTAAAAGGTTTCAGGTTAACATCTTTTATCCGAAACTCTTTGTAGTTGACAGCTTTATTCCATTCATTTGCAGATAAACTCTTTTAAAACAATTGTGCATGAAAAATTGGAGACTGGAAGCCGCTATCATGGCAGTGGGACTGCTGTTGCTCGGCTGGATGCTGAGGGGCGGTATCAATGATTTTAGAGACAGAGAGCGCGTAGTGACGGTGAAGGGACTGGCCGAAATGGAAGTACCGGCCGACAAGGTGATCTGGCCGTTGATGTACAAGGACATCGGCAATGATCCGGTTCTTCTCTACACGAACATGGAAAAGAAGAATGCGGCTATCGTCAGTTTCCTGAAGAACAACGGCATTTCGGACGAAGAGATCAGCATCGTCCCGCCGGAGATCATCGACATGCAGGCCGAACGCTATGTCAACCAGAACGTGACATACCGCTATAATGCGACTTCTGTCATCACCGTGACTTCGAAAAACGTGGAGAAGGTGCGCAAGCTGATGGCCGAACAGGCCGAACTGCTGAAGCAGGGCATCGCCATTGCCGGCGGCGACTATCGCTACAACGTGTCCTACGAGTTTACGGGGCTGAACGACATCAAGCCTCAGATGATCGAAGACGCTACGAAGAACGCCCGTGCCGCTGCCGAGAAGTTTGCCAAGGACTCGGACAGCAAGCTGGGAAAAATCAAGAGCGCTTCGCAGGGGCAGTTTACCATCGCCAACCGCGACGAGAATACACCTTATATAAAGAGCGTACGCGTGGTGACGACAGTGACCTATTATCTGAAAAACTAAAACACTGTTTTCCATAACGTAAAAGTGCCGTTTCGGACAGGTAAAGCATTGCTTTACGGTGCCGGAATGGCACTTTGTATGAAAAGACAGGGGGAAGAGGAGGCCGGATGCCACTTTTTTGGACCGAACGTTTTGTTGTTCAAGAAAATAGTCCTATCTTTGCGCCCGATTTATTGAGTCAACATAAAGTCTCACTTAATTAATTATTAAAAACAACTTATTTATTAATGGAAAAATTTGAAAAAGTAGCTCCGGTTGAAGACTTCAACTGGGATGCGTATGAGAATGGCGAAACACTCTCCACTGTTAGCCACGAAGACATGGAAAAGGCGTATGACAATACGCTGAACAAGGTAAACGACCGTGAGGTTGTAGACGGTACCGTAATCGCAATGAACAAGCGTGAAGTAGTTGTGAACATCGGTTACAAATCAGACGGTATCATTCCGATGAGTGAATTCCGTTACAATCCTGATCTGAAAGTAGGTGATACGGTAGAAGTATACATCGAAAATCAGGAAGACAAGAAAGGACAGCTGGTTCTGTCACACCGCAAAGCACGTGCTACACGTTCCTGGGACCGCGTAAACGCAGCTTTGGAAAACGAAGAAATTATCAAGGGTTACATCAAGTGCCGCACGAAGGGTGGTATGATCGTAGACGTATTCGGCATCGAAGCATTCTTGCCGGGTTCTCAGATCGACGTGAAGCCTATCCGCGACTACGATGTATTCGTTGGCAAGACGATGGAATTCAAGATCGTTAAGATCAACCAGGAATTCAAGAACGTCGTTGTTTCTCACAAGGCTCTCATCGAGGCTGAGTTGGAACAGCAGAAGAAGGAAATCATCAGCAAACTCGAGAAGGGACAAGTACTCGAGGGTGTTGTCAAGAATATCACATCTTACGGTGTATTCATCGACTTGGGTGGTGTAGACGGTCTGATCCACATCACCGACCTGTCTTGGGGCCGCGTAAGCGATCCGCACGAAGTTGTAGAACTCGACCAGAAGCTGAACGTAGTTATCCTCGACTTCGACGACGAAAAGAAACGTATCGCATTGGGTCTGAAGCAGCTGACTCCGCATCCTTGGGATGCACTGGATCCTAACCTGAAGGTTGGCGACCACGTGAAGGGTAAAGTTGTTGTGATGGCTGACTACGGTGCATTCATCGAAATCGCTCCGGGCGTAGAAGGTCTGATCCACGTATCTGAAATGTCTTGGAGCCAGCACCTGCGTTCTGCTCAGGACTTCATGAAGGTAGGCGACGAAGTAGAGGCTGTAGTGCTGACGCTGGATCGCGAAGAGCGTAAGATGTCTCTGGGTATCAAGCAGCTGAAGGCTGATCCTTGGGAAACTATCGAAGAGAAGTATCCTGTAGGCAGCAAGCACGTTGCCAAGGTTCGCAACTTCACTAACTTCGGTGTATTCGTAGAAGTAGAAGAAGGCGTTGACGGTCTGATCCACATCTCTGACCTGTCTTGGACGAAGAAGGTTAAACATCCTTCTGAATTCACTCAGATCGGTGCAGACATCGATGTAGTGGTTCTGGAAATCGACAAGGAAAACCGTCGTCTGAGCCTCGGTCACAAGCAGCTCGAAGAGAATCCTTGGGATGTATTCGAAACTGTATTCACTGTAGGTTCTGTACACGAAGGTACTATCATCGAAATGCTGGATAAGGGCGCTGTAGTAGCTCTGCCTTACGGTGTAGAAGGTTTCGCAACTCCGAAGCACCTCGTTAAGGAAGACGGTTCTCAGGCTCAACTCGATGAGAAACTGCCGTTCAAGGTGATCGAATTCAACAAGGACGCTAAGCGTATCATCCTGTCTCACAGCCGTATCTTCGAAGATGCTGCCAAGGCAGAAGAAAGAGCAGAAAAGAAGGCTGCCAAGAAGTCTAACAGCAAGAAGGAAGAAGCTCCGATGATCCAGAACCAGGCTGCTTCTACTACGCTGGGCGACATCGACGCACTGGCTGCTTTGAAAGAGCAACTGGAAGGTAAGAAGAAATAATCTTTTATATCAATCTACAGGAAAGAGAGGGATCCCATCGGGGATACCCTCTCTTTTTTTTGAAGTAAATTCTGACAGGTATCGTGATTTATGCCTAAATTTGCGTCGTTATGGAGAAGTTTGAGTTACATATCCTGGGCTGTGGTTCGGCTTTGCCTACCACCCGACATTTCCCGACGTCGCAGATCTTGAATGTGCGCGACAAGTTGTTCATGATCGATTGTGGCGAAGGAGCGCAGCTGCAGTTTCGTAAATCGCGGCTGAAGTTCTCGCGTCTGAACCATATCTTCATTTCCCACCTGCATGGCGACCATTGTTTCGGGTTGCTGGGGCTGATTTCGACCTTGAATTTGCTGGGGCGTACGGCAGAACTCCATATCCATTCGCCACAGGGACTGGAGGAACTGCTGAAGCCGATGCTCGATTTCTTCAACCATCAGATGACCTATCCGGTCGTGTTCCATGCGTTCGAAACCAAAGAACCGACGCTGGTTTACGAGGACCGTTCGCTGACGGTGACCACTATTCCCTTGCGTCATCGGATGCCTACCTGCGGTTTTCTGTTTGCCGAGAAGCCGCGTCCCAACCACATCATCCGCGAGATGATTGACTTCTATCAGATACCCGTCTACGAGCTGAACCGCATCAAGAACGGAGCCGACTATGTGACCCCCGACGGCGAGACGATCCCCAACAGCCGCCTGACCCGTCCATCTGATCCTCCGCGGAGCTATGCCTATTGTTCGGATACACTGCCACTGGCTTCGGTTGTCGAACAGGTGAGGGGAGTCGACCTGCTGTTTCACGAAGCCACTTTTGTTGAGGAAGATGCGGCCCGCGCGAAGGAAACCTATCACACGACTGCCTCGCAGGCAGCTTCCATTGCACGTGAGGCTGGTGTGAAGCGTTTGCTGGTAGGCCATTTCTCAGCGCGCTACGACAACGAAGAACTTCTGCTGGAGCAGGCCCGTGCTGTGTTTCCTGAAACCTTGCTGGCGAAAGAAACACTTTGTGTTCCTATTTGATTAAACTTTTTGTATCTTTGTCTGTCTAACTTCTATAAATGCGAATAAAAGTATATGAATATTCCCTATGATGAGCGCGAGGTGTTGGCCTTGTTACAGGACGAGAAGACACAACGGCGCGGATTTGAAATGATTGTGGCGCAGTATAGCGAACAGCTGTACTGGCAGATACGTCGTATGGTTTATTCGCATGAAGACGCTAATGACTTGCTTCAGAATACCTTTATCAAAGCATGGACCAATATAGATTACTTCAGGGGCGATGCCAAGTTGTCTACCTGGCTCTATCGCATTGCCCTGAACGAATGCCTGACGTTCCTGAACAAACAGCGTGCACAGGCTACTGTCTCGCTGGACGATCCGGAAGCAGACGTGTTGCAGAAACTGGAAAGTGACCCTTACTTCTCGGGTGACAAGATACAGACAACCTTGCAGAAAGCTCTGCTGACCTTGCCCGAAAAACAACGGATGGTGTTCAACCTGAAATATTATCAGGATATGAAGTATGAGGAGATGTCCGAGATATTCGGTACGTCGGTCGGAGCACTGAAAGCTTCGTATTATCATGCAGTGAAAAAAATCGAAAAATTTTTTGATGATGAACTTTAAACCTTTGTCGCAAACCATAGTCTAATTCTAATGAAAGGAGAAAAGCTTATGAAAGAAGAGGATAAATTACTGAAGAAGATTGGTACGGAAAATCCGTTCCGTGTGCCGGAAGGATATTTCGAAGGTTTCACTTCAGACTTGATGAGCCGTCTTCCGGAGAAAGAAAAGACAGATGTCCATCGTGAGCCTACTACGTGGGAGAGGGTAAGGCCCTGGCTGTATATGGCGGCCATGTTTATAGGAGCTGCTCTGATTATCCGAGTTGCTTCGCCGGGCGAGACCGTATCGAACGGGCAGCAGCAACAGCAGATCGCTGCCGACGAGTCGGATATCGAAATGGAGTATATCAGAACGGCAATAGAGAACACCATGATGGACGACTATTCGCTGTATGTCTATTTGAGCGATGAAAATGCAGAATAATCAATATTGTAAATGATAACAATGAAAAAGTTGAGTGTTTTAATGGTTGCCTTGTTCGGGCTGATGCTTTCGGTATGGGCTGGTGACGGGACATGTCAGCAGTTGTCGCGCGAAGAATTCCGCGCCAAACAACAGGCTTTTCTGACTGAGAAAGCTGGACTGACTCGTGAAGAGGCTGCCAAGTTTTTTCCCTTATATTTCGAAATGCAGGACCGCAAGCAAAAGTTGAACGACAATGCGTGGAAGCTGTTACGCCAGGGTAAGAATGAGAATACAACCGAAAGTCAGTATGGTGAAATCTTGGAGGGCGTGTATGATGCACGTGTGGCTTCCAGCGAATTGGAACAGACCTATCTGAAGAAATTCCAGAAGATACTTTCTAACAAGAAAATTTATTTGATACAGCGTGCCGAAATGCGTTTCCATCGCGAACTGCTGAAAGGCATGCACGGCAAAAACGGTGGGAAACGGCCGGCTCCGAAAAAATGATGTGTCGTTTCCTGTAAAGTAAACAGGCTGGTTTCAGTTTTCAAGAGGTAAGGGCCTTCCGATGTGAGTCGGAAGGCCTGCTTTTTTTATTCTTTTCTTTCCAGTTTCTTGGCTTCTTCCCAGATGGCGTCCATCTCGGCCAGCGTCATGTCGTGCAGGTTGCGGCCTTCCTTGATGGTGTGTGCCTCGAGGTAGTTGAAGCGGCGGATGAACTTCTGGTTGGTGTGTTCCAGGGCGTTGTCGGGGTTGATCTTATAGAGGCGGGCGGCATTGATGAGGCTGAACAGCACGTCGCCGAATTCTTCTTCGGCCTTCTGCTTGTCCATGTTGGCCACTTCGGCCTGAAATTCCTGGATTTCTTCCTTTACCTTGTCCCACACCTGTTCGCGCTCTTCCCAGTCGAAGCCTACGTTGCGGGCCTTGTCCTGTATGCGGTAGGCCTTGATGAGCGAGGGCAGGGCAGCGGGTACACCGGCCAATACACTTTTGTTTCCACCTTTTTCCTTTAGCTTTAACTGTTCCCAGTTTTCTACGACCTGACCGGCTGTTTCAGCCTTTACGTCGCCGAAGACGTGCGGATGGCGGAAGATGAGCTTCTCGCACAGGCGGTCGCATACGTCCTTAATGTCGAAGTCGCCCGTCTCGCTGCCTATCTTGGCGTAGAAGGCCACGTGCAGCAGGACGTCGCCCAGCTCCTTGCAGATGTCCTGCTTGTCGTCGCGCATCAGGGCGTCGCACAGTTCGTAGGTTTCTTCAATGGTGTTGGGGCGCAGGCTTTCGTTGGTCTGCTTGCGGTCCCAGGGACATTTCTCGCGTAGTTCGTCGAGGATGTCGAGGAAGCGTCCGAAGGCTTCCATCTGTTCTTTACGGGTATGTTGCATATTCGTTCCTGTTAGATATAAAGTGTTGCAAAGTTACAAAGATTTATATCTCATTGATGTTTTGCACCCAAAACTTTATTAACTTATCCGGACGCACCGTGGTGCGTCCCTACAACGTATGGGGTGCATGGTACGTCCGGTTGTTATTATACGTATGTAATTTGTCTTTCCCTTGTTCGAGATGTTTGCATGAAAAGGTTACATTTGCACAAAAGAATATTATTATGGAAAACATACATGTAGGGACGCACCATGGTGCGTCCGAATACGATTCATCCAACGTATGCAATGCATCTCACCCATCCCGCAAAAGTCCTCGGGTCGATTTTCACGATTACAGCGGAGGTGAATATTTTATCACTATCTGTACGCAGGGAAAAGAACACTATTTAGGTGAAATTGCAAATGGGCAGATGGAGTATTCGTTGATTGGGCGATTTGCGGTTGATGCCTTGACTGAAATGGGAATGCATTACCCTTATGTAGAGATGGTGAGTTTCGTAGTGATGCCCAACCACGTGCATGCTATTATTCGCATACATCCGTCGGAAGATATACCCACGAAACGAACGGCTCTGAGTGTGGTGATAGGAGGGTTCAAACAGGCTGTGACGTGTTTTGCACGTAAGAATAATATCAGGTTTGGATGGCAGGGACGTTATCATGACCATATTATTCGAGGTGTGGAGGACAGGAACCGGATAGCAGAATATATCGAGCATAACGTGGCCCGTTGGGATTACGATTGTTTTTTTCAAAAATAATCGTTTTCGATTGCATTGTTTTGCGCGGACGCACCATGGTGCGTCCCTACAACGTGTCATGGTATGTTTGATACATCTCGTACGAGATGAGCAACCCCACTACCTCGGAGTAGTTCTGGCGGCCGCTGTCTATCTTGTTGCCTTTCAGGTAGAGATCGTAGATCCAATCCTGCACGGCACCTACCAGCGGGCTGTATTTGGCCGACCAATAGGCTTGATGGTCCTTGGCCAGTTGGATGATTTCGGGGCGGATGCTCTCTACGAGTGCCTGGTAGGCAGCCTCGTCCATCAGGCGGCGGGCGTTGCCCAACACGTGGAAGAGGATGGAGTAGTAGCCGCTGAAGCGCAGGGTGGGTACGCTGGAGCGGGTGCATACCTGATAGGCGTAGAAGTTGGCCTCGGCCTCGCTGGTGATGCCCAGCCGATGGGCCAGCTCGTGGGCATAGGTGGCGGGATAGTCGGCAGGCAGCAGGTCGCCGTTCAGGGTGAACTCGCAGAAGAAAGGCCCCATGCTGCCCGTGACGCCCACCATCGAGATGAGCGGGGTGAAGAGCATCGTCTTGGCCCGCGGGCGGTCGGTCGTGGGAGGGAGTACACCCAGCGCAGGGCTGATGGCACGATAGCCGCGTACCACCTCGTTGCGTACCATGTCGTTGTCGATGGTATCGATAGAGGTGTACGAAGCGTTCAGCCGCTCAATGTAGTCGTCCGTAAAGCGGGCGAAGTTCTCGGGCGTATAGGCTGTGTAGGCGATGCCCGTCCGTTGGTAGAAGTTGGGTTGCGAGTAGTTCAGTCCCCAGGCCAGGTAGAACCAGACGTAAATCCAAAGCAGGTACTCCACCTCGCGACCAACGATGCGTCGCCAGGGTTTCTTGCGGCGGAGGCGGGCGTAAAAAGGCCAGACAACGAGCCAGGCGATGCTGAGGGCAATGAAGAGGTCGCCCACGGCGAAGGGGATGAGGTCGGACACGGTGGTCAGCACGCGGGCTATGCTGGGGTAAATGTATCGGGCGTAGCAGGCTCCCGCGGCGGGCAGGAGCTGAACGAGCCACACTATAAGTATCAGTGCCATCAGTACAAAGTGGCGCTTTTGGAGGTTTCGGCGTCGCCTGTACAAAGGTCGGTCGGGCCTCTTTTGTGTATTTCTTAAAGTGTTGTATGTCAGCATACTATCAGTTTATTTTAGTTTGTCAAAAATAAACTGTCAGTTTAATAGCGATAAACTGTCAGTTTAATGCGTTTAAACTGTCAGTTTACTCCGTTTAAACTGAGAGTTTAAAGCCTTTGAACTGGCGGTACACTCCGCTTGAACCGGAGCAAAACCGTCGTCTCTGCGCAAAGATAGACAAATCTTTTCGTTGCTTTTGCCGATGGAAAGCAATAAATTACTAATTTTGTGCCCATAATCGCAAACAATTTTAATTTTATAGACTTAAAGAGAAATGGAATTAGCAAGTAAGTACAATCCCGCCGACGTAGAGGGAAAGTGGTACCAGTATTGGCTGGACCATAAACTGTTCAGTTCGAAACCCGATGGCCGTCAACCGTACACCGTCGTCATCCCGCCCCCCAACGTCACCGGCGTGCTCCACATGGGACACATGCTTAATAATACCATTCAAGATATTTTGGTGCGCCGCGCCCGCATGGAAGGCAAGAACGCCTGCTGGGTGCCGGGTACCGACCATGCTTCTATTGCCACCGAAGCCAAGGTGGTGAACAAACTGGCCGCGCAGGGCATCAAGAAGACCGACCTGACGCGCGAGGAATTCCTGAAGCATGCCTGGGAATGGACCGACGAACACGGCGGCATCATCCTGAAGCAGCTCCGCAAGCTGGGCGCTTCGTGCGACTGGGACCGCACGGCCTTCACCATGGACGAGAAGCGCAGCGAGAGCGTCATCAAGGTGTTTGTCGACCTGTATAACAAGGGACTCATCTACCGCGGCGTGCGCATGGTGAACTGGGACCCCAAGGCGCTGACCGCCTTGAGCGACGAGGAAGTGATTTATAAGGAAGAGCACAGCAAGCTCTACTACCTGAAATACTACGTGGCCGACGACGACATGTCGGGCGAGACCGGTGCTGAGGGTGAAGTGGTTCACCGCGATGCCGAGGGCCGCCGCTACGCCGTAGTTGCCACGACCCGTCCTGAGACCATCATGGGCGATACGGCCATGTGTATCAATCCGGCCGACCCCAAGAACCAGTGGCTGAAGGGCAAGAAAGTCATCGTGCCTCTCGTAGGTCGTGTCATCCCCGTCATTCAGGACGACTACGTGGATGTAGAGTTCGGTACGGGCTGTCTGAAAGTAACGCCTGCCCACGACGTGAACGACTACATGCTGGGCGAGAAATACAACCTGCCGAGCATCGACATCTTCAACGATAACGGCACCCTGAGCGAAGCAGCCGGCCTCTATGTAGGCATGGACCGCTTCGACGTGCGCGAACAGATTGAAAAAGACCTCGCCGCCGCCGGCCTGCTGGAGAAGGTGGAGGCCTATACCAACAAGGTGGGCTTCTCCGAGCGTACCAATGTGGCCATCGAGCCGAAGCTCTCCATGCAGTGGTTCCTCAAGATGCAGCACTTTGCCGACATGGCCCTGCCGCCCGTCATGAACGACGAGCTAAAGTTCTATCCCGCCAAGTACAAGAACACATACAAGAACTGGCTGGAGAACATCAAGGACTGGTGCATCAGCCGCCAGCTGTGGTGGGGACATCGCATCCCTGCCTACTTCCTGCCCGAAGGCGGATACGTGGTGGCCGAGACGCCCGAAAAGGCCCTCGAACTGGCCAAGCAGAAGACCGGCAAGGCCGACCTGAAGCTGGAAGACCTGCGTCAGGACGAAGACTGCCTCGACACGTGGTTCTCTTCCTGGCTGTGGCCCATCTCCCTGTTCGACGGCATCAACAACCCCGGCAACGAGGAAATCAAATATTACTATCCGACGAGCGACCTGGTGACAGGCCCGGACATCATCTTCTTCTGGGTGGCCCGCATGATCATGGCCGGATACGAATACATGGGCGACATGCCTTTCCGCAACGTATACTTCACAGGTATCGTGCGCGACAAGCTGGGACGCAAGATGTCCAAGTCGCTGGGCAACTCGCCCGACCCGCTGGACCTCATCGAACGCTATGGTGCCGACGGTGTGCGCATGGGTATGATGCTTTCGGCTCCTGCCGGCAACGACATCCTCTTCGACGACGCCCTGTGCGAGCAAGGCCGTAACTTCAACAACAAGATATGGAACGCCTTCCGCCTCGTCAAGGGCTGGGAAGTGAGCGCTGAGGTCGAAGTGCCCGAAGCGGCCGCCTTGGCCATGAAGTGGTTCGAGTCGAAGCAGAACGCCGTAGCCCTCGAAGTGGCCGACCTCTTCAGCAAGTACCGCTTGAGCGAAGCCCTGATGGCTGTCTATAAGCTCTTCTGGGACGAGTTCTCCAGTTGGTATCTGGAGATGATCAAGCCTGCTTACGGCCAGCCCATCAGCAAGGCCGTATATGACACGACCATCGGCTTCTTCGACAATCTGCTTCACCTGCTCCATCCGTTCATGCCCTTCATTACCGAAGAGTTGTGGCAGCACATCGTGGACCGCAAGGATGGCGAGAGCCTGATGGTGAGCCCCATGGTAGCTCCGGGCAAGGTGGACGAAGCTATCGTGCAGCAGTTCGAGGTCGTGAAGGAAATCATCAGCAACGTCCGCTCCATCCGCTTGCAGAAGAACATCGCGCAGAAGGAAGCACTGGAGTTGCAGGCCGTGGGCGAGAACCCTGTAGCTGCCTTCAACGCCGTTATCACGAAGATGTGTAACCTCTCGTCCATCGCCGTGGTCGAGGCCAAGGCCGATGGTGCCGCCGCCTTCATGGTAGGTACGACGGAGTATGCTGTACCTCTGGGCAACATGATTGATGTGGAAGCTGAAATCGCCCGCATGGAAGCCGAGCTGAAGCACAAGGAAGGTTTCCTGCAAGGCGTGTTGAAGAAGCTCAGCAACGAGAAGTTTGTGAACAACGCTCCTGCCGCCGTCATCGAGCTGGAGCGCAAGAAGCAGGCCGATGCCGAAAGCATCATCAAGTCGCTGAAGGAAAGCATCGCTGCGCTGAAGAAGGCGTAAACTCATGATAAACTACAGGTTTGCAAGCGGAGCTTGTGCCTTGTAGCTTGTCACAGAATCATATAGAAACGTCGGGTGCGGCTTTCTGTAGAAGGAAAGCAGAGCCCGACGTTTGTTTTTTTAATCTTAAAACGATTGTATCATGAAAAAAGTCACTTCTTTTTTGTTATTGGCCGCTTTGTGTTGCCCCGCATGGCAAGCAGTTGCCTCCGTTACCGACACTGTATTCATCCGCGAAACCAATATTCCTGTGCTGATAGACCGTCAGGACAATGAGCTGTTTCATCTGCGCATCGACAATGGCGAAGGCAAGAAGCTGGACCGCGTGTCTCTGGATTTGGGTACGGAAGTCGATTTGGCTCAAGTAGAAGCCGTCAAGCTGTATTATGGTGGTACAGAGTGCATGGAGCGTACTGGCAAGGGATATTATGCTCCTGTAGCTTACGTGTCGGCTTATACCGTAGGACAGACCCGTGCAGCCAATCCTTCGTATTCCATCCTGAAGAGTGAAGTCCGTTCGCCGGGCCGTCAGGTGGTGTTCGATGTCAATCAGTCTCTCTATCCGGGTATCAATTATTTCTGGGTCAGCCTGCAGATGAAGCCTCAGGCATCGTTGCTTGCCAAGTTTTCGGCCTCCGTGTCATCTGTCGAAATCGACGGACAGGCGGCTCCACTGAAGTTGGCTAACGGTCCGCGTGTCCATAGGATGGGCTTTGGTGTTCGTCAGGCAGGTGATGACGGAGTGGCTGCCTATCGTATTCCTGGCCTGGTGACCAGTAACAAGGGTACGTTGCTGGCTGTTTATGACGTTCGTCACAATAGTAGCGTCGACCTGCAGGAATACATCGAAATCGGCCTTAGTCGCAGTACCGACGGCGGACAGACGTGGGAGAAGATGCAGATACCCATGAGCTTCGGCGAATATGGTGGACTGCCCAAGGCACAGAATGGTGTGGGCGATCCGGCCATCCTGGTAGACAAACAGACAGGTACTATCTGGGTCATGGCAGCTTGGACACACGGTATGGGCAACGCTCGTGCCTGGAACAATTCAGGTCAGGGAATGACGCTGGAGGAGACGGCACAACTGATGCTGGTGAAGAGCGACGACGACGGAAAGACGTGGTCTGAGCCTATCAACATCACCAGCCAGGTGAAGGCGCCCGAATGGTATTTCCTGCTTCAGGGTCCTGGACGTGGTATCTCGATGGTGGACGGTACTTTAGTATTTGCCGGCCAGTTCATCGGTGCGGACCGTATCCCTTGTGCCTGCATTATTTATAGTAAGGACCACGGAAAGACATGGCACATCAGTCAGCCGGCTCGTAGCAATACAACCGAATCGCAGGTAGCCGAAGTAGAGCCGGGCGTACTGATGCTGAACATGCGTGACAATCGGGGAGGTAGCCGTGCCGTGGCTGTGACCCGTGACTTTGGGGCTACTTGGGAAGAACATCCCTCTTCACGGAAGGCATTGGTAGAACCCGTTTGTATGGCCAGCCTTCTGCATGTGGCTGCCGAGGACAATGTAACTGGCAAACCTATTCTGCTGTTCTCCAATCCAGACAGTCCGAAGAATCGCCATCGCATGACTATCAAGGCCAGTCTGGACAATGGTCTGACATGGCTTCCCGAGAACCGTCTGATGCTGGACGAAGGAGGTAGCTGGGGGTATTCCTGTCTGACGATGATCGATCGCGAGACGGTCGGCATTCTCTACGAGAGCAGTACGGCCCATATCCTGTTCCAGGCCGTTAAGTTGGAAGATATTCTGAACTTAAATAAATAAACCTCATGAAAAAGAAAGAATTGTTATTTGTCTGGGCGCTCTTTGCGAGCTTGTGGTGTGGTGCCCAGCAGCCCGTGGAAAAGTATCCGTTGGGCGCTTATGAAGAATTGACGGATACGAAGCCTCACGATGGCGAGGAAGTGTGGAACAAGATGCAGGCACCTGTGTCTTTGGCTTGGGGAAGCATTGATGTACGCTATCCCAAGTTGAGTATTCCTTTGGAAACAAAGAAGGGCACTACCCGGATGAGTGCCTGGAAAGGTGAGAGAGTGCATGCACAGGCCGTATTGTGGACCCGTCAGGCCTTGAAGAACGTTCAGGTGAAAGTAGGTGAGTTGAAGAACGGCAGCTCCGTCATTCCCGCTTCGGCCGTGAAGACTCATTTTGTGCGTTACGTCATGACCGACGAACTGAACAAGGACGGTAAGGGAGGTTGTGGCCATCGTCCCGACAAGACCCAGTGGGATTCTTCGTTGGTGGCCGATGTGCTCGACATTGCACAGGAACTGGATGTCAAGGAGCGCTGTTCGCAGCCGATCTGGCTGACAGTGTGGGTTCCCTCTGATGTCAAGGCCGGTACTTACAAATCTCGCCTGACGGTTAGTGCCGAAGGTTTGGAACCGCTTTCCCTGCCTTTTGAAGTGAAGGTGGTGAACCGTACGCTTCCGTCTCCACAGGACTGGAAGTTTGACCTGGATTTGTGGCAGAACCCGTATGCCGTGGCCCGCTATTATCAGGTGCCTCTTTGGAGCAAGGAGCATTTTGACGCCATGCGCCCCATTATGAAGATGTTGGCCAATGCCGGTCAGAAGGCCATCACGGCCAGCATTATGCATAAACCTTGGAACGGCCAGACAGAGGATCACTTTGACAGTATGGTGACCCGTATCAGGAAGCTGGACGGTTCCTGGGAATTTGGTTATGCCGCTTTCGACAAGTGGGTGGAATTCATGACCGAAGATATCGGTTTGAAAGGGCTGATCAGTTGCTATACCATGATTCCCTGGGCTTTGAACTTTGATTACTATGATGAAGCTACCAATCGTGTCGTCTTTCTGGAAACCAAACCGGGTGATGCCGCTTATGCGGAGTATTGGGGTACTTTCCTGAAAGACTTTGCCCGCCATCTTCGCGAGAAAGGTTGGTTCGAGCGTACAGCGATCTCAATGGACGAACGTCCGATGGAGGCTATGCGTGAAGCCATAAAGGTTGTTCGTGCTGCAGATCCAGAATTTAAGATAACTTTGGCAGGGAACTATCATTCGGAAATAGAACCGGATCTTTACTATTATTGCATTGCGCTCGGACAGAAATTTCCTGCGGACGTGAAGAAAGCTCGTGAGGCGAAAGGGCAAATCAGTACTTACTATACTTGTTGTGCAGAGGCTTTCCCAAATACATTTACTTTCTCCCGTCCAGCCGAGGCAGTGTGGACTATGGTACATGCCGTGGCTGAAGGGTATGATGGATATTTGCGTTGGTCTTTCAACAGCTGGACGGCCGATCCTTTACGTGATTCCCGTTTCCGTACATGGGCAGCCGGAGATACATACAGTGTCTATCCCGGCCCTCGTAGCAGCATACGTTTTGAACGGATGACGGAAGGTGTGCAAGTGTGTGAGAAGATTCGTATCCTTCGTGAAGAATTTACCCGTAAGGGAGACAAAGGCAAGTTGTCTCGTTTGAATAAGATGCTTACCAAGTTTACACTTGAGGCTCTTCCCGATGGACGCAATCATCCGGAGAAGGATGTGAACGAATTGCATGAACTGCTGAATCGTCTGTAGCAGTCCTTTTCGGATTGTTCCAAGAAACAAAAAACTCCCCTTCTTATTTTGCCATACAGGCAGGAATTAGAAGGGGAGTTTTGTTATATTTGATATCGGAAATATTATTCCAATAACTTCTTAAGAAATTCGTCCAGTTCCTCATCCAGTCCTTTGAGCAATTCTTCGTTGACCAGTAATGTGTCGTCATCTATCAGCAACAATTCGGCAAGTGTTTCCTTGTCTTCATCTACCAAAACGAAAGAGAATGGTTTCAGAATAGTCATCTTATCGAAATCACCTGCGTTTTTCATGTCGTTCAGCAGGCCGGATAAGATACGCTCTATGTCTTTGTTGAAGTCATTGCCGTCATAAGTTCCCCATTCTTCAATGGTTGTATTGGCCAAAACCTCGTCATCGTCGTTATAGATGGACAATTCGCCGATATTGGGAGTCACTTGTAGATGAATATCTGTCACGATGGCTTGATCGCAGGCACAATTGTATCTGCTTACAGCTTTTTTTATGGTATTCTCCAGTAGGGAGAGTGAGGTTTGACTGAGTTTCATAATCGCTTATATTCTATTATTCTTTTCAAAGGTAGGAAAAAAAAGATAACCTTTGCCGATTTTTACTAAAAATCATCATTAATTCTTTGCATTTGGACATTCAGGCGTACCAATCCGTTTTTACGTTCCTGTAATTCACTGACATAAGAACTTGTCATGAGGTAGTAGGAAATATCGCTTGAATAGCTGCCTCTTTCCACATCTTCTATATCTTTCACTGTGTTTTTAGCCATGCTTTTAGCTACTTCCTGTGCCTTGACAGCCCAATCATAGGCGGTATTTATGCTATCCTGCATTTCATATCCCAAAGCAATATTATAGGCTGCATACATTTTCTTTTTGCCTTTTTTACTGTTGTATTCGGTTTCCCACAAACGGATAGCTTCCGGCCAGTTGTTTTCTTTGACGTAAATGGCTGCATCGCGCATGTTGACGGTACCTCCGGTGAAAAGATAACGTTTGGCTGTTTTCCAATAGGGAAGCAAATATTTTACAGGAACAGTACCAGCAAAGCTGGAAGCTTGTTCTATCATATCTTTTTCAGAAATCAGTTGGTTGAAGATTTGTGTTTCACTGCTGCTGGATGCATCCCAGAAAATACTATCGGTACAGTTTACGGTTACCATGGGTATTTTCCGATTAGGCAGATAGACTTTTACAGTCGGATAGACTTTAACATCTACGGTACCGTAGAATACTCTCCAGTCCGGCAGGTAACTTACTTTGCGTAAAGAGCGGAATTGAACATTTTCCAGCGCAATGAGGAAATCTACTCCCAAATCATGGGTCAACTGAACAACTTCTTCACTGGATAGGGTAGCTTCTCTGGGCGCTCTATCTTGGCTTCTTAGTGCTGAATCACAAATAACGACCAGATCGAAATAATTTTCATTGGCTATGGATTCTGCTAAGGTTTCGGTAGTGATTTGGGGATCGCCGTTATAGTAGTCTGTACGGCGGGCTATTTCTGTTTTATCTTTGTTCTTATCTTCTGAACTTGTAATAAGTTTGTTGTCTGGATTCTCAGGCATATTGTTTACGATACCGACACGCCTCAAGTTGGCCGGAAAACTGACCTCTGCCGGTAGCATATAGTCTATGGATAGCTGTTCGACAGTTTGACAGGCGTTTAGGCACAGCAAACCGATTGTAGCTAAGCAATAAAGTAGTTTTTTCTTCATCGGGATATTACTTTTCTATTTATCAGGTAGCAAAAATAATCTTTTAAGTGGTAAAAGAAAAGCCTTGAACTGTTTTTTAACCGTTCAAGGCTTTTGTTAAATGGGTATAACAAGATTTTTTATTTGTTCTTGTTATCTTTTAGTTACTTTCAGAGATTTCTTCCGTGACAATTCTTGTATTTCTTGCCACTTCCGCATGGGCAGGGATCATTACGGCCAACCGTCTTTTCGGCACGGATGGGTTCGCGTTTAGGCTGTTCGCGTGTATCTCTTGCAGCGGCAGCTTGCTGATTCGGATCATTCAAGTCGACCTTCTGCTCACGGTATTTACTCATGTCCTGACGCTGTTCGGGAGCAGCTTGGCGTACCTCTACGTTGCGTTGAGGCTCTTGTTGGCTTTCGGCCGGAGCTTCTTGTACAGGTATCTGGCCGCGCATCAAGATAGAAATGGTTTGGTTATTAATCTTGTCAACCATGGCATCGAACAGGTTAACAGATTCCAGCTTGTAAATCAACAGCGGATCTTTCTGTTCGTAGCTTGCGTTCTGTACAGAGTGTTTCAGTTCGTCCAGTTCGCGCAGGTTTTCTTTCCAAGCTTCGTCGATAACATGGAGCAGGATGCTCTTTTCGAACGACTTCACCACTTCCTTACATTCGCTTTCGTAAGCAGCTTTCAGGTTGCAGGAGATATTGTACATACGTTTGCCATCGGTGATGGGTATGAGAATATTCTCATACATGTGACCTTGGTTCTCGTATACTTGCTTGATGACCGGATAGGCTATCTGTGCCATGCGTTCAGTCTTGCGTTTGAAGAGTTCCATAGCAGCTTCGAATGTCTTGTCTGCCAATTTTTCCTTCTTCTCGTTCTTGAATTCCTCTTCGCTGAAAGGAGCTTCCATGGCCAACGTCTGCAGGATATCCATCTTGCAGTTTTCATAATCTGGTGCTTCAATAGCGTTGGCACAACGGTCCCAAATCATGTTGACGATATCCATACCGATACGTTCTCCCATCAAGGCATGGCGGCGTTTGGTATAAACTACGGTACGTTGCTTGTTCATTACGTCGTCGTATTCCAACAGACGTTTACGGATACCGAAGTTGTTTTCTTCTACTTTCTTCTGTGCGCGTTCGATGGACTTGGAAATCATGCTGTGTTCGATCATTTCGCCTTCCTTGAAGCCCAATTTGTCCATCACACCAGCGATACGGTCGGACGAGAACAAACGCATCAGGTCGTCTTCCAGTGAAACGAAAAATACGGATGAACCCGGGTCGCCTTGACGTCCGGCACGACCACGCAACTGACGGTCTACACGGCGGGATTCGTGACGCTCCGTACCGATGATGGCCAGACCGCCTGCGGCTTTTACTTCCGGGCTCAGCTTGATATCGGTACCACGACCGGCCATATTGGTGGCAATGGTCACCGTACTGCTCTGACCGGCTTGGGCCACGATGTCAGCTTCTTTTTGGTGCAGTTTGGCGTTCAATACGTTGTGGGGAATCTTGCGCATGGTCAGCATCTTGCTCAGCATTTCCGAGATTTCTACCGATGTTGTACCTACCAGCACGGGACGTCCGGCATGTACCATGGCTTCGATTTCTTCGATGACGGCTTTGTATTTCTCGCGTTTTGTCTTGTAGACGCGGTCGTTCATATCCTTGCGGGCAATGGGGCGATTGGTCGGGATGACAACAACATCCAGTTTGTAGATATCCCAGAATTCGCCGGCTTCCGTTTCGGCTGTACCGGTCATACCTGACAACTTATGGTACATACGGAAATAGTTCTGCAAGGTAATGGTTGCGAATGTTTGCGTGGCAGCTTCTACCTTTACACCTTCTTTGGCTTCGATGGCCTGATGCAAACCGTCAGAGTAGCGACGACCTTCCATAATACGGCCTGTCTGCTCGTCCACAATCTTCACCTGTCCGTCTATTACAACGTATTCGTCGTCTTTTTCGAACATGGTGTAAGCCTTCAGCAGCTGATTGATGGTATGTACGCGTTCCGACTTGATTGCATAATTGGTGAGCAGGGCGTCCTTCTTCGCCAGACGTTCTTCTTCTGTCAGATCCTTTTCATTTTCCAGTTCAGAGAGCTGGGCTGTGATATCGGGCAGTACGAAGAGAGTGGGGTCGGCTGAGTTACCGCTGATGAGGTCCACACCCTTGTCGGTCAGATCTACACTGTTCAGTTTCTCGTCGATGACGAAGTAGAGCGGATCGGTTACTTCGTGCATACGTTTGTTGTTCTGCTCCATGTAGATTTCCTCGGTCTTCAGCATACCAGCTTTTACGCCCTGTTCGCTCAGGAACTTGATGAGCGGTTTGTTCTTAGGCAATGCCTTGTGGCTGCGGTAGAGGGAGAGGAAGCCTTCTTCCTGTTCTTTCTTGTCGCTGGAAGCGATGAGACGTTTGGCGTCAGCCAGATACTGGGTAGCCAGTCTTTTTTGTGCCTCTACCAGTCTTTCTACCAGCGGACGGAGCTGTTCGAACAGTTGGTCGTCACCTTTGGGTACAGGACCAGAGATAATCAACGGCGTACGGGCATCGTCAATCAATACAGAGTCCACCTCATCGACGATGGCATAGTTGTGTTGACGTTGTACGAGGTCTTTCGGGCTGATGGCCATGTTGTCACGCAGGTAGTCGAAGCCGAATTCGTTGTTGGTACCGAATGTGATATCGGCCAGGTAGGCCCGACGGCGGGCATCGGAGTTGGGCTGATGCTTGTCGATACAGTCTACGCTCAAGCCGTGGAACATGTAGAGCGGTCCCATCCATTCGGAGTCACGCTTGGACAGGTAGTCGTTCACGGTTACGACGTGTACACCGTTACCGGTCAGGGCGTTGAGGAATACGGGGAGGGTTGCCACGAGGGTCTTACCTTCACCGGTTGCCATTTCGGCAATCTTACCTTTATGCAGAACGACACCACCGAACAGCTGTACGTCGTAGTGTACCATATTCCAAGTAATTTCGTTACCACCTGCCATCCAATGGTTCTTGTAGATGGCTTTATCACCTTCGATACGGACGAAATCCTTGGTGGCAGCCAGCTGGCGGTCGAAGTCATTGGCTGTTACGGTAATTTCTTCATTTTCTGTAAATCGTCTGGCTGTCGACTTTACGATGGCAAAGGCTGCGGGCAGTACTTCGTCGAGTACCTTTTCGTAGATTTCCAGTATTTCTTTCTCAATTTTGTCGATCTGGGCAAAGAGCTCTTCACGCTTTTCCAGTTCCGTAGTTTCTACAGTGGCCTTCAGTTCGTCCACTTTGGCACGTTGAGAGGCGGCAGAGTTGCGGATGTATGCCTTCAATTCTTCTGTTTTGGCACGCAAGGCATCGTTGTCCAGGCTGTCGATTTCCGGGTATGCGGCTTTCACCTTTTCTACCCACGGTTGTATTTCCTTCATGTCGCGGGTGGATTTGTTGCCGAAAATCGAGCTTAAAAATTCATTAAATCCCATTTTATAATTGTTTTTATTTATTGCAATGTTGGTTGATAATTGTTTTTTGCTGTGCAAAGGTAAGAAATTCACTCCACTGGGCACAAAGTTACAGTGAGTTTTTTCCAATAATCCGTTATCAGACAAGAAAATGGTTACATTCAGACGACGAAGCGAGGCTCTTGTCTGCTTGTAAGGAAAAAACAGGTCAAAATTCGAGCGGAGTGGCTGTGCATCCATTCGGAGCACGTATGCGCATCACACTGCTCAAAGTAGGGGCGATGCGATCGGCACTGACAGGTGTCCGCACTTTTCCTGCTTTAATTCCTCCACCCATGAGAATCAGTGATGCGGGAATTTCGGCAGCTCGCACGGCACGGTTGTCATTGCCATTTTCCTGAACAATGGTCCATCCCGGCAGTACTTTGATCAGCAGGTCGCCCGAGCGCTTGCGGTGATAACTGTTGCGGATGCGGTCTATCTGGGGAGACCAGGAACCCAATAGCAGCCGGTGTGAGGAATAGACTTGGTCTACACCACTGAACTGTACCAGGAATGCAGCTGATTTTTCCAGAATTTCCGTCAGGTCCAGCTGCTTGTCTTCCAGAAGTTTATGGTTAAGATAAATTTGTTGGTCATAATAAGTTTCCACATACTGTCCGGCGCCATAGGTTGCCATAAGATACATGTTGAGCAGAGTGGCACAGCGGTTCAGGTGGAACTCTCCTCCAGGGATGCGGTAGATTCCCGTATCTGCAGGATCGGGATCGGCATAACCGGTGGATGCGATGCACAGAATGAGGTTGTTCAGTCCTATTTTCCGGTCGAGCATGTCGAGCAGGGTAGCAATGCTTCGGTCCAGACGGGCATAGATGTCCTGCATTTCCATGGCGCATTCGCGGGTGCTGCGGTGATTGTAGTTGCCCGCATAGTAGGTGAGCGCCAGAAGGTCGGGGATATCATCTCTGCCTATTCCACTTTTCTCCAACAGCCTTTCTGTCAGCAGGTTGACCTCGTCGTTTATGAGGGGGCTTGCTGCCAGTCGGTAGAATTTGTTTTCCCGTTCGCTTTCAAAAATGTACTTGAATGGCTCTGTCCGCCAGTCGGACAGGTATTTGTAGCTGGATACCTGATGCAGGGGCATCCAAGTGATATCTTTAATGCGGAAATCCACGGAGCTGGAGTCATTGTATTGGTTCAGCCATTCGGGGAATTCCGGGTAATAGGTACTTCCACACCACTTTCCATTTGTCTTGTTAATCCAGAAAGCACCGTCGCCTGCATGGCCGGCACTCAAGACTGCTGCATCGCGGAAGGGTGCGATGGCATATACTTTTCCTGCATTGCGCGTGGCTACTTTCAGCTCGTCGGCAATGGTCGATGTCAGCAATTGGGCCGGAGAGCTGTTTTGGTTGGTGTAGTTGCCCATGAAGTTGGGATCCTCCACGCAATTGCGCGGTGTCAGGGTAGACACGTCCATCCATTTGGTAGCGATGATTCCATGTGTAGAAGGTGAACAGCCGCTGAATAGTGTCGCTGTAGCCGATGCGCGGTCGGGTTTGTCGAAGGGCATTTCGGCTTGCATGTAGACTTTGCCTTCACGCATCAGCCTTTTGAATCCTTTTTCCCCGTATAAGGCCGAAAATGCCTCCAGATAGTCTGTGCGGAGCTGGTCGATGGTCAGAGTTACGACCAGTTTGGGCGTAGACGGTAGCGGCTGAGCCTGCAGTCCGCCAAAAGTCAACACTAATATGGAGGTTATCAGTCCTTTTTTCATCTCTTTATTCTTCTTCTTAAGCTTTGTTTATGGGATAAAATCAAGTTGCTTGCTGAACGTACCAGCAAACAAAGTGCCAAAGGTAGCATTGTCGGATTGATTTTTTGCGGAATTATAGCCCATAACAATATAAATAATGTTAAAACGACAAAATTAGCCTGCATGTAGCGGCTCGTTTGTCTTTTTCGCACCTTTTTTATCATCCAGGGCAGGCAGAATAGATGCAGGGGATGGAGTGCGAAAAGTATATAGTTGGAACTTACTGTCGGATGGGATGAGAACAGTGCCAGGAATGCCAGGATGCATCCGCTGAGTCCGGCAACTGTAAAAAGAATAAGGTCGATGCCCCATAGACTTCTTTGCCTGCGAACTCCATACCAAGAGCAGGCACACACAAACAGGAACAAAAGCGTGGCTGTCAGTAAAGGCGTAAAAAGAGTCGTTTCCGTTTGTTTGTCTTCGTCGGGAATGACAACGGGCTGTTCAGTCTGGCTCACCAGAGGACGTGTACCGATACCTGTACTGTCGGCTAGGGTGGCGGTAGCGAAAAAATCTTTCAGATAAAAGGGGGCAAACATCATCTGATGTCGGCTGATGGGGCGGTCTGCCTCGCTGCCGAGACAGAGGTCGATACCAAACTGCGACCATGGATGTCCCTGACAATATTGATGGACGATGTCTCGGAAGCTTCGTCCTGTATCGGTCGTCGTCATATCGTCGGAATAGCGCAGGCTGTTGTTTACGGCACGTTCCACCTGATCGCGCGGGCGTGTGGCACAGTTGTCATAGAAGAAATTATAGCGGTAGACACGGTTTTCCGGTCGATAATTTTCCTCCAATTGATTTATCAATTTTTGTTTTTCTTCCGTAGTCAGGTTCAGGGTCTGTTCCCAGACGTCGCGGTTGTCCAGCAGGTATTCCGAAAGGAAGTATTTGTATTCCGTTGCTCCAAGCCGGTAGTCCGTTTCGCCAAGGGTGAAACGAAGGATGAAGTTGGACGACTGAAAACTGAACAAACCGTAGTTGAATACCACATCGATGCCCTTCCGACGGTTTTCATAACGGATGGCTGTATGTCCGAAGAGGGAATAGATTTCCTTGCCGGGGCCACAGGTCAGCAGGCTGAGACGGATGCCGTCATCTTGGGGCTGCATTTGCTCTTCTGTTGCTTGCAGAGAGTGGCATGCCAGGCAGCATAAAAGTAGGGATATGATAAATGTCTGAAATCTCCGTTGCATCGTCTTTATGGGTTTGCGCCACAAAGGTAATGTTTTATCCAATAAAGACCAATACTTTTCGGTTACGAAAAGGCTGTTTTTCCAAAGTCCTACTTTACGCTTCTAAAGTTCATAGTTACATCGCTCATGTAGGTAGTTACGTTTCGGATGTCAACGGTTGGTGTGGGTGTCTTTTCCTTCCAGCCAGGCATCGATCAGTCTGCGGGCGATGCTTAGCTTGCGCGGTAGTTCCGGCAAGTTGTTGCGATGGTAGAAGGCACCGGCACTGAGTTCATCTTTCTGTAGTTTGATGTCGCCACTTTCGTAGTCGGCAAAGAAACCTACCATCAGACCGCTGGGATAGGGCCAGGGTTGGCTGTCGAAGTAGGTGATGTTACGGATACAGAGCCCCGTTTCTTCCATAACCTCACGGCGGACACATTGCTCCAACGTTTCGCCAGCCTCGAGGAAGCCTGCTACGAGGCCATAGAAAGTGCCGCGGAAATTATGGGCATGTACCAGTAGGATTTCTTCGCCGCGGCGCACCAGTACAATGATGGCAGTAGAGATGGGTGGGTATAATTCATTGCCACAGTGGGGACATTTCTTCATGATATCGGTCTGCTGTTCCGTAGGCGTACCGCATACGGGGCAGTAGCGGCTGTGCTGGTCCCAGTGGAGTATCTGATAGGCCTTGCCGGCGGCTTTGTATGCGTCCAAAGGCAGATGATCGAACGAGGCGCGCAGGCCGGTCATCATCCATTGGTCGGTTTCGGCCACAGGGTAGTCGATGGCAAACGTATAGACCTGCTGTCCTGTAGGCAAGGTGACACGGTGGACGGTCTGATCCTTTGCGGGAGCTACAGGCAGCTGCTCTCCTGTAGGCAGGGTGCAGGTGCCGTCAGCGAGTTTCTGCATCAGCAGGTTGTCCTTGAAGAAGACGCACCAGCAAGCGGTACGGTCATATTCCATCTCTTTCATACTTACTTATGTCTTTTTTATAAGTCAGAAATTCACGTTGACGCCTCCCATGAAGGTGGCCTTCGGCATGGGGTATCCAGCATTGATTTCGTAGCGTTGTGCCAGCAGGTTCTCGCCTTTTACGAAGAGGCTTGCAAAGTTACACAGACGGTAGCTGATATTCAAATTCCAAAGAACGAAAGTTTCTTGCTTTTCCTGTCCTTGCGTGACGGAAGTATAGAGGCCACGGATGTACTGCATGCCGCTGGCGGCTGTCCACCGTCCCTGATGGTAGTTGACACCGGCATATAACTTGTGTTCAGGAGCAGCCAGTACAGGATTTTCCATGTGCAGCCAACTGTAGTTTGCATTGGCTTGCCAGCGGGCATTGAAGCGGTAGGCTACGTTGGCTTCTGTGCCCCAGTTCTCGATGTGGCCCGTGTTCATGTTCTTTCGCTGGGCAGGATCCACCTGAATGATGTTCTTTCCGTCGATGTAATAGAGGTTGAGTCCATAAGACAGGGCACCGTCGAAGAAGCGTTGTGTGTAAGCCAGTTCGTAGCTGACGAGGCTTTCGGGCTGCAAGTCGGGGTTTTTTGAGAACATGAACAGTTCGCGGATGGTAGGGTTACGAAAGCCTTTGCCTACCATGGCTTTTAGTTCTGCTTGACGGGGCAGGTGGAAGGCCAGTCCACCTTGCGGTATCCATTCTGTGCCCGTGTGCGAGTGGTGGTCTACACGCAGTCCGGCGTCGAGTGACAGCCAGTGGCCGATGTTCTGTCGGAAATCTACGTATCCAGCCAGTTCGTCCAGCTGCTTGTCTACTTGTGGTTGCTTCTCGCCTGTGGCCAGTACCTTGTACCACGACTCTCCACCGAAGTGCTGATAGTCGAAGCCGGCGGTGATGCGGTTGCCTTCGAACAGCGTGAGGCTTTGATACCACGAGAAGCCCATCATTCGGTCCTTGGAGTTGAAATGTGATGCCTGTGGTTCTTCGCCCGGGTGATAGCCGTCGTTTATCTTATGGTGTCCCCAGTTGTAGAAGAAACTCAGCGCACCTGAGGTTCGTTCGTAATGATTCTCGAGAGCTGCCGAAGCCATTCCGCGGGTAATGCGCGAGTCGTTGTCGATATAGGGTGCCGCTATAGTACCCGGGTTGGAGGCGTTGAAGTGAGTCACGTTGATGTCTCCCCATAACTTCCATTGGTCACTGAAATCATAGCCCAGCTTGGCATAGCCGCCATATTGTTCGAAATCCATGTCGGGCCGATGTCCATCGCTTCGATTGTACGAGCCGGTGGTGATGCTGCTGAATCGTCCGCGCTTCAGGCGGTTGGTCACTTCGGTTTGCAGGGTGTTATACGAGCCATATCCTACTTGCAGGTCTGTTTTCGAACCTTCTTCTTCCATCTGTCGTGTGACGATGTTGATGACACCGCCCATGGCATTCGAGCCGTAGAGTACCGAAGCCGGTCCGCGCAGTACCTCCACCCGTTCGGTCATCATTGTCTGATAGGCGTCGGCGATGGGATGTCCCATCAGTCCCATATATTGTGGATGCCCGTCGATGAGCACTAGCAATCCTGCTGTGGGGCTTCCACCGATACCTCGCAGACTCATGCCTCCAGCCGCTCCGGTCGATACACCATAGCCCATAATGCCGCGGCTGGTGGTGAAAAAGCCAGGTACTTGTTCGGTCAGGGCGGGTAGTACGGAAGGCTGGTAATTGCTTTCCAGTTGTTTCCGACCTACGACAGAGATGGTCATAGGAAGGTGACGGATATCGGTTTCATTACGGGTACCGGTTACGACGACCTCGTCTGTCGTCAAGTTACGGGCAATACGAGTGGTGTCTTCCTGTCCTTGAGCGGCGGAAGTTGTCAGGAGGAGAAAGGCAAACAGGCCTTCCTTCAAGTTCAGTTCTTTCATATGTTTTTTCTCTGACTGGAGATAAATTTTTCTATAACTGGGAAAATTTCTTTGGCTGACTGGAGGTCACGGCTGGCTTGTTCCAGCGGGCACCAGCCCGTGTGGTCGCGGTTGATGATGTGGTCCACGATCTCATCGCAACTTACCGTGACACCGGCTTCCTGCAACAGGCGGAGAGCAGGCTGGCTGATGGTACGGGTATATACCTGCCGTACGCCACCCAGTAACATGAGCGAGGCTGCTGCCTTGCCGATGACCTTGTCGGCTACAAACGCACCATGTAGGAATTCGGGTTCTTGTACCAGCAGGTCGTAAAGGTCGGCCACACCCCGCCGTGTGAACGTGCGGATGCGGTCACCATTGGCTATCACGCAGGAGTATCCTCCTGCGTGAAGCATGTCTATGAGTTCTTTCATTCTTTGTCTTTTCGGGTTACAGCGTTTCTTGTTTCAGCTGCTCCACATAGCGATCGATGCGGTGCAGCTCTTCGGGAATGTCAATGCTTTGCGGGCAGTGGGACACGCATTGGCCGCAGCCGATGCAGTGGCTGGCCTGGCGTAGGCGGGGGACACTGCGGTCGTACCCAATGAGGAAGGCCCGGCGTGCCTCACGGTAGTTGGCATGCTCCTGAGAAGTGGGCAGATTGCCCTCGTTCACACATTTATTATAATGTATCAGTACGGCGGGAATGTCGATACCGTAGGGGCAGGGCATGCAGTACTTGCAGTCGTTGCAGGGGATGGTGGGGTACTGCTTCATCAGGTCGGCCGTCTGCTGCAGGAATTCCAGGTCGTCGTCCGTCAAGGGGACCAGTGGCGAATAGGTGCGCAGGTTATCCTGCAGATGTTCCATGTAAGTCATGCCGCTCAATACTGTCAGTACATTAGGGAACGTGCCTGCAAAGCGGAAAGCCCACGAGGCGACGCTCGCTTCGGGGCCGCGTTGCTTGAGGCGTGCCACGAGGTGTTCGGGCAGCTTGGACAGACGTCCGCCCAGCAGCGGTTCCATGATGATGGCCGGTATGTGGCGTTTCTCCAGTTCGGCGTAGAGGTAGTCGGCGTTAACGTTGCGTCCCGAAGCATATTTCCAGTCTACATAGTTCAGCTGAATCTGTACGAAGTCCCAGTGCACTTGGTCGTGCATGGCCAGAACTTCGTCGAATACATCCTGTGTGCCGTGGAAAGAGAAGCCCAGGTTACGGATGCGACCTGCCTCGCGTTCCTTCATCAGGAAATCGATCATGCCATTTTCAATGTAGCGGGCGCGGAAAGTCTCGATGCCGCCGTTGCCAATGGAGTGCAGCAGGTAGTAATCAATGTAGTCCACTTGTAGCTCCGAGAACGAGCGGTTGTACATGGCGATGGAGTTCTCGCGCGTATAGTTGGAGAAGTTGGACAGCTTGGTGGCCACGAAGAACTTCTCGCGTGGATGACGCTTCAAGGCGATGCCAGTCGACCGTTCCGACCAACCTTGTACGTAGACGGGCGACGTGTCGTAGTAGTTCACGCCATGAGCCATGGCATAGTCTATCAGTTCGTTCACGGCATCCTGGTCGATGACGTTGCCACCTTTTTCGGGAGCAGGCAGGGTGGGCCAGCGCATACAGCCGTAGCCCAGCAATGATACTTTCTCTTTGGTTTTCGGATTCTCGCGCAGGGTCATCTTGTCAGTGGGGATTTCTCCTTCGGCCTGCAGGGAGGAGGAAGCGGAGTCTTTCGGCCCGCATCCAGCCAATACCGCGGTTGTGGTGGCCGTACTGATACCCACAATCTTCAGAAACTCGCGGCGAGACATATCGTTGGAATGATTCTGGTCGTTCATTAGTATATCGTGATAAAGAAGTTATAGAAATAAAACGTTTACCGTTCACCGCTTAAATAATCCGGTGTCGTTCGTGTCCTTCCACATAAATGGCACTGAAGGGACGGGCCGGACAGAGGTTTTCGCAAGCACCGCAACCGATACAGCGTTCCGTGTCGATGGCTGGGAACTTGAGCGAGTCGGGGTTCTTGGAGTCCGACGGTACCATGGTGATGGCACCTGTGGGACAATGGCGCGCACAGTTACCGCATTCCACCTTGTCGGTCTTTACTACGCAGTTGCGCTTGATCCATACGGCGTGTCCTATCTGGATGGACGATTTGTCGGCTACGGTGATGGGTTTGATGGCTCCCGCGGGGCAGACTTCCGAACACTTGGTACACTCGGGGCGACAGTAGCCTCGTTCGTATGAAGAGAAAGGTTGCATCAGCGTCATCAGGCCGGTAGAGGGGCGTAACACTTCGTTGGGGCATACCGACACGCAGAGCTGGCAGGCTGTACAATGCTGTGCAAAGTGACGGGCGCTTTGGGCTCCCGGCGGCAAAATGGGTGTCTTTCGATTAGGGATTTTCTTGTCTTCGATGGTAGCCAATCCGCCGTCCACCTTCATCTCCTGAGCCTTCAATACGGCAGCCGAGGCTGCCAATGCTGTCGATGTCAGGAAGGCACGGCGTGAACTGCCTTCTTCAGGCTTCTTCTCGGTTGCTTCAACCTTCGTTTTGGAAGGATGCGCGTAGCGCAGTGCCTGGTGCTTGCACTTGTCCAGGCAGTCCATGCAGGCCACGCAGCGGCTGTAGTCTATCTGGTGGTTCTTGATGTCGATACACGAGGCTTTGCAGTTACGGGCACAGAGGTTGCAGTTGATGCACTTGTCTGTGTCGATGACCGGCTTCAGGTAGGCATACTTTGACAGGAATCCCAGCACGGTACCTACAGGGCAGATGGTGTTGCAATAAGTACGTCCGCCTCTCCAGGCCAGTACGATGAGCACTACCAGTGTGACGGCAGCGATGACAAACGTGGGCAAGCTTTTCAGCCAGACAGTGGTGTCGTAGAAAGCATAGCTGTCGGCCCGTTCAGCCAGATAAGCCAGCAAATTGTTTCCCCACTGGTAGATGGGGGCGAACAGGTTGCTTGCGATGCGTCCGTACGAACTGTAGGGTGCCAGCAGGGCGACAAACGAATGTACACCTGCCACCAGTGCGATGACGAACACACCCAGTACACCGTAGCGCAGCCACGACAAGGCGGGCGAATAGCGGTAGCGGTTCTTCTTGCTCTTCTTTGCGAACCAGACTACAATGTCCTGGAAGACGCCCAACGGGCAGATGACCGAACAATAGACACGCCCCAGCAGCAAGGTGAGAATTACCAGCGCCAGTACTACGCCCACGTTCAATGCCAGCAGGGCAGGGAGAAATTGAATTTTGGCCATCCAGCCGAACCATGTGTGCAGTGTTCCCGTGAAATCAAGGAATAGGAGGGTAATCAGCGTAAAGAATACGATGGCAACAGTCAGTCTGATTTTACGTAACATAATAAGGTGTTCGTTTAAATTGTCGTGTATCGTTCTTTTTATTGATACGCCGCAAAAATAGAAAGAAATCTGGAAAACCGGGATACCCGAATTACGGTTATTTGTGAGCTTTCCCATTTTTTATGTAGGCAGGTAATTGGCCTGATGTCTTGAGAAAGTAAATGATGAGGAGGTGACACAGTGCTTCGTGATAGTCCGACGAAGTGCTTTGTGAGGTGCTCATGCAATGCTTCGTCAGGGTGTCAGGAAGCACTGCATGAGAGGGCCAGAAAGTGCTGCGTCAGAACGGGTGCCTGTGATGGTATCTGATAGGGCATGCAAAACTCTTTCACTGCATGGCCGAAGCGTCGAACGACAGTGGCAGCAGGTCGCCTACCTTTTTAACTTCGTAGATGCCCTTACTTCCGTATAGCAAGATGCGCATGGTCTGGTTGTACCTTGTCTCCGTCTCGAGCATTACTTGGCGGCAAGCTCCGCATGGCGGAATCGGGTCTTCCAGAAATTCCCCCTGCTCGTTGCGGGCAGCGATAGCCAGTGTCTTTACGGCCTGATCCGGGTAACGCGAATTGGCATAGAAAAGGGTGGTGCGTTCGGCACAGAGCCCTGACGGATAGGCGGCGTTCTCCTGATTGCTGCCGCATACAATGGTGCCGTCTGCCAGGCGGGCGGCAGCTCCTACCGAAAAGTGGGAATAAGGGGAATAACTGCGGAAAGTAGCCTCACGGGCGGCGTCTATCAGCTCACGGTCGGCTGCATTCAGTTCCTCGTATGGGAAAATACGGATGTCGATGTGGATATTCAGTTCTTTCATAAGACAAGGTTTCTGTAATTAATGTTACAAAGATAAGGAAGTGATTGGAATTTTCAATTCTTTTGCAGACTTTTGTGCCCGAATCAATGACAAAGACATGAAATATACGTTCCGACTGCTGGCCCTTGTGGCTTTTCTTATGATGCTTCTGCCTGCTCATGCACAGCGCAGGAACTCCCGTTACAACGAATATATCAAGCAATATGCTCCCATTGCAGTGGAGCAGATGAGGTTGCACAAAATACCGGCCAGCATTACACTGGCGCAAGGCTTGCTCGAGAGTGGAGCGGGGCAAAGTGTACTGGCTCGGAAAAGTAACAATCACTTTGGCATCAAGTGTCACAATAACTGGCGCGGAGGTCAGGTCTATCACGATGATGATGCCCGTGGCGAATGTTTCCGGGCCTATCGTAATGTGCGCGATTCATACGAGGACCATTCCAAGTTCCTTACCAGTGGCGCGCGTTATGCTTTTCTGTTCAAGTTGAAGATAACCGATTACAAAGGATGGGCCAAAGGACTGAAAAAGGCCGGTTATGCCACCGACCCTTCGTATGCCAACCGTCTGATAACGATTATCGAGGATTACGAACTCTATAAGTACGATAATGAAGGCCTGGGACGTCGTGAAGCCCGCAAATGGGAGAAGGAAATCAAGAAGAAACCTTGGTTGTTGAAACCACACCAGGTATATATAGCCAACGGTTTGGCGTACGTCGTGGCTCGTGACGGTGACAGTTTCGAGTTGTTGGGGGGAGAGTTTGACATTAGTTGGAAAAAACTGGTCGACTATAACGATCTACACCGTGAATATACCCTCGAAGCAGGTGACATTATCTATCTGAAAAAGAAGAATAAGAAAGCGCAGAAGCCTTATACAGTCCATATCGTTCGTGACGGCGATTCCATGCACAGCATTTCGCAGAAGTACGGTATCCGCTTGAAGAATCTCTACAAGATGAATCGCAAGGACGGAGAATATGTGCCTGAGGTAGGAGACCGTTTGCGGTTGAGATAGGCTCTATCTTGGCCATTTCAAGGTTTGTCGTCCGTTGTATGGGCGACATGCCTGTCTGCTTCTTTAACGTTCACTTTGAAGATGCTTGTTCTTCTGGGAATATAAATAATGTGTATCTTTGCGGCCGATTATTCCGGTTTTTATACTGTATGTTATTATGATGAATAAAAGAACACCGCTGGTAGGGGAACAGTATATGGTCCCCTTCATTTTGATTATTTCCTTGTTTTTTCTATGGGGATTTGCCCATGCCATACTTGACGTTCTGAACAAACACTTTCAGGAGTTGCTGCACATCAATAAATCTGTGTCGGCTTTGATACAGGCTATGATGTATATGGGCTATTTTGTGATGGCTATTCCTGCCGGATTATTTATTTCCCGTTTTGGCTATAGGAGGGGAGTGGTATTTGGATTGGTACTTTATGGAATAGGTTCGTTACTTTTTATTCCCGGGCAGCAGTGGATGTCTTATCAGGTATTTCTGTTTGCCTTGTTCGTTATCGGGTGTGGATTGACGTTTCTGGAAACAGCGGCCAATCCTTATGCTACAGAATTGGGTGCACGCGAAACGGCAGCCAGTCGTCTGAACTTTGCACAATCTTTCAACGGTTTGGGCTGTATCTGTGCTCCTATCGTAACGGGATTATTGTTGTTCTCTGAAGATGGAAATACCGGTTCGGGTAACGTGGCACTTCCTTATGCTTGTATGGGAGTGGTTGTGTTGCTGGTTGCGATTCTTTTTTCACGTGTCCGTCTGCCGGAGATTGTACACGAGGACGAGGTAAATGCCGACGGACATAAAGTAGGATTATGGAAACACAAGCTGTTTGTATTTGGATTGATGGCATTGTTTGCTTATGAAGTCGGAGAGATTTCCATTAACAGCTTCTTTATTAACTATGTGTTGGAGCAGGGATGGATGAATGCACGTACGGCTTCATTGGTACTCTCGTTCGGTGGTCTGAGTCTTTTTATGTTGGGACGTTTCATCGGTAGCTGGATTATGCGGAGGGTTCGTGCCGAAAAGATGCTTTTCGTTTGCGCTTCGGGTGTCGTGGTGACGACGACAGTGGTACTTCTCGATTTAGGATATGTTTCTTTGATAGCTTTGCTGCTAGTCTATGCATTCGAAGCAATCATGTTCCCTACTATTTTCGCTTTGTCTCTTCGCGGATTGGGTAACCATACTAAACGGGCTTCCTCTTTCCTGATGATGTCACCGGTAGGAGGTGTTGTGGGTCCTTTGTTGATGGGACTGGTGGCAGATTATACCACGATGGTGATTGCTTTTGTCGTTCCCTTGCTTGCTTATATTGTGGTTTGGTTGTATGCTTGCAAGTTGTATACTTTGAGTGGAAAAAGTATGGAAAAGGCTGTAGTCTGATGTTTGTGCTTTGACTTTTATGGATGAATCCAGTTTTTTGAGGCATTTATTTTTCCTCTCCAACTATAGTTCCTATCTTTGCGCATAAATAATAATTGATTTTATTTTGGATTGGCTATATAGTTTGTTTGTGGAACATTCCGCTCTACAGGCGGTTGTTATCCTATCGTTGATTTCAGCGGTCGGTTTAGGTTTAGGAAAAGTACGTTTCTGGGGCGTTTCTCTGGGTGTTACGTTCGTATTCTTTGCCGGTATATTGGCCGGACATTTGGGATTTACCATTGATCCCCAGATGTTGAATTATGCAGAGAGTTTCGGACTTGTAGTGTTTGTCTACGCATTGGGCTTACAGGTAGGTCCCGGTTTTTTCAGTTCTTTCCGACAAGGAGGTGTCAGGCTGAATATGCTGGCTACAGGAGTCGTTCTGATCGGTACTTTGATGACCGTGCTGGGCAGTCTTGTAACAGATATTTCGCTTCCGGACATGGTGGGTATTTTATGCGGCGCTACGACAAATACACCTGCTTTGGGAGCTGCCCAACAGACGTTGAAACAGTTGGGAATGGAGGCCAGTACTCCAGCATTGGGATGTGCTGTTACGTATCCGTTAGGTGTCGTGGGAGTTATTTTGGCTATTCTGATTATGCGTAAACTGATGGTGACGGACAAGGACCTGGAGGTGAAAGAGAAAGAAAATGATAATAAAACCTATATTGGTGCTTTTCAAGTTCATAATCCTGGAATCTTTGGTAAAAGTGTGAAGGAAATAGCAGACTTGAGTCATTCTAAATTTGTGATTTCTCGTTTGTGGAGAGAGGGTAAGGTGACGATTCCTACTTCGGACAAGATCGTGGAGGAAGGCGACCGTTTGCTGGTGATTACTTCGGAGAAGGAAGCTGCAGCAATGACGGTGCTTTTCGGTGAACAGGAACATACGAATTGGAATAAGGAAGATATTGATTGGGATGCTATTGACAGTAAACTTATCTCGCAACGTATCGTTGTAACCCGTCCGGAATTGAACGGAAGAAAACTTGGATCACTTCATTTACGTAATCATTATGGTATCAATATAACTCGTGTTTATCGAAGTGGAGTACAGCTGTTGGCTACGGCCGATTTAACATTGCAGTTAGGAGACCGGTTGACCATTGTTGGTGAAGCGGCATCCGTGCATAATGTTGAGAAGGTGTTGGGTAATGCAATTAAGAGTCTAAAAGAACCTAATCTGGTAGCTGTATTTATCGGCATTATTTTGGGACTTATATTGGGAGCTATTCCTATTTCAATACCGGGTATCAGTGCGCCGGTGAAACTTGGTTTGGCAGGTGGTCCTATTATTGTCGGTATTCTGATAGGTACATTTGGTCCGAGGTTACATATGGTAACTTATACGACACGTAGTGCCAATTTGATGTTGCGTGCATTGGGATTGGCATTGTATTTGGCTTGCCTTGGATTGGATGCAGGTGCTCATTTCTTTGAGACCGTGTTCCGCCCTGAAGGACTTCTTTGGATTGGTGTCGGTTTTGTTTTGACGCTGGTACCAGTATTGATAATGGGAGTTGTTGCTTTTAAATGGATGAAAGTTGATTTCGGCTCCGTGACCGGTATGTTATGTGGCAGTATGGCTAATCCAATGGCATTGAACTATGCTAACGATACCATTCCCGGTGATAATCCATCGGTGTCTTATGCCACAGTATATCCGCTTTGCATGTTCCTTCGAGTCATCATAGCTCAGGTGCTACTGATGTTTTTGTTGGGATGATTAATTTGAATAAGAATAAAAATATAAAGATAGAATCATGGGAAATATTACTTCTGAAAGTATCATCAGCGATTTGCGTTATCTGCAATTATTGTCCCATAGCTTTCCGACGATAGCTGATGCCAGTACCGAGATTATCAATCTGGAGGCAATTCTGAATCTGCCTAAAGGAACGGAACATTTTTTGACCGACATACATGGAGAATATGAAGCTTTTCAGCACGTGCTGAAGAATGCATCGGGAGCAGTGAAGCGTAAGGTGAATGAAATATTCGGTCATACCTTGCGTGAGAGTGAGAAGAAGGAACTTTGTACGCTGATTTACTATCCGGAGGAAAAACTGCAACTGATCAAAGCGTCCGAGAAGGACTTGGATGACTGGTATTTGATTACGCTGAACCAGTTGGTTAAGGTTTGCCAGAATGTGTCGTCCAAATATACGCGTTCTAAAGTTCGGAAGGCTTTGCCTGAAGACTTCTCCTATATCATTCAAGAGTTGTTGCACGAGTCTACTATCGATCCCAACAAGCATGCTTATATCAATGTTATCATCAGTACCATTATCTCTACCAAGCGTGCCGATGATTTTATTATAGCTATGTGTAACCTGATACAGCGGCTTACTATCGATTTGCTGCATATCGTGGGTGACATATATGATCGTGGACCGGGAGCGCACATCATAATGGATACGCTTTGCGATTATCATAACTTTGATATTCAATGGGGAAACCATGATCTTCTTTGGATGGGAGCAGCCTCGGGAAATGATGCTTGTATGGCAAATGTAATCCGTATGTCTATGCGTTATGCCAATTTGGCTACATTGGAAGATGGATATGGTATCAATCTACTGCCGTTGGCTACGTTTGCCATGGATGTCTATGGAGATGATCCTTGTGAGATCTTTGCGCCGAAATTGAATTTTTCCGATTCTCGTTACAATGAAAAGACATTGCGTCTCATTACACAGATGCATAAAGCCATTACCATTATTCAGCTGAAACTGGAAGCTGCCATCATTGATCGTCGGCCGGAGTTAGGTATGGGCAACCGGAAGCTGTTGCATCTGATAGATTTCGAACGAGGAGTCTTTATGTACGATGGAAAGGAATATGCTTTACGTGACACAAACTTCCCGACAATCGATCCGGCAGACCCCTATAGGCTTACGGAAGAAGAGCATGATTTGATGGAGAAGATACATGCTTCTTTCATGAATAGTGAGAAATTGAAAAAACACATGCGCTGTCTGTTTACCTACGGTGGCATGTATCTGGTATGCAACAGTAACTTACTTTATCATGCGTCGGTTCCTTTGAATGCTGACGGAAGCTTCAAGCATGTAGTAATCAATGGAAAGGAGTATTGGGGAGAGAAACTGTTGAAAAAGGTGGACCAATTGGTACGTACCGCCTACTTTGGTGAAGATGGTTCGGATGAAAAGGCGTTTGCGCTTGACTATATGTGGTATATGTGGTGTGGTCCGGATGCTCCCTCTTTCGACAAAGACAAAATGGCCACGTTTGAACGCTATTTTGTAGAAGACAAATCGTTGCATAAGGAGACGAAGGGATATTATTATACACTGCGGAATGAAGTGGAAGTATGTAACAGAATTTTGCGGGAGTTTGGCATAGATCCCGAAGCTCATGCCCATATCATCAACGGGCATGTGCCGGTCAAAACTATCAAGGGAGAACAACCCATTAAGGCTGAGGGAAAAATGCTTGTAATTGACGGAGGATTCTCCAAAGCCTATCAGCCGGAAACGGGTATAGCCGGATATACATTGGTCTATCATTCACATGGTTTGCAGCTGGTACAGCACGAACCTTTCCAAAGTCGGCAGAAAGCTATTGAAGAGGGGCAGGACATCAAGTCGACCACATTCCTAGTGGAATTCAATTCGCAACGTATGATGGTAAAGGATACGGATAAAGGACGTGAACTGCGTACTCAAATTGAAGATTTAAAGAAACTCCTTGTGGCCTATCGTACCGGTCTGATAAAAGAGCATGTATGATTGGGCAATTAGCAGGAGATTGAATTATTGAATCCGGAGGGCGGCATTTAGTATTTGAACAGTACAATGCCGCCCTCTATGATTATTCCTTTGTCATAGGTCGCATTACGGTCGTAGTGGCGGTCCCAGCCATAGCCTCCACTGACAAATAGGCCCACATTTTCGGTCAGTCTGTATTCCATATTGATACGTGTCTGCAGAGAATATAGACGGGCTGGACAGTTTACCTCGTTCTTGCGGAATGTTTCAATATGACTGTATCCCAGGTCTCCGCTGACAAATAGACATTTGTAGAGAGGCAATTCTGCTCCGGCACGATAGAAAACCGCACCGGAAAACTTATCGTTAAAGTTAAAATAGGGGGCGCCAACTCCTAGAATGGTGTAGAGCCAGTTGTTTTTGAAACGGGCGCCAAGATTCAATTTAGTCGTATTGCTTCCTGAAACCAGGAGTTGTATGTGAGTGTGCGGATTGGCATTGACTAAGCCCAGTTGTAAGCCGTCGAATTTCTCCTTGTAATAATTGAACAAGCCGATTTGCATTCCCTTGGCACGAGAAGCCATATTAAGCAAGCCGATTTGTACTCCTTTGAGTTCGCGTCCCGCTACATTCCCTATTCCCGACAGTTGGAGTCCCTGCATATCTTCACCTGTAATGTTAAGTAGCCCGCCTAGGTGTACTCCCGCTGAAGAACCTCCGGCCACGTTCATCAGTCCAGATAGTGTCAGTCCGTGATAGTTGTTGCCTGTAATGTTGGCTATACCAGTCAGTAGTAGACCGCTACCATTATCGCCAATGAAGTTCATCAATCCGGCAGCAGTAATTCCCCGGTTGTTCTCACCTGTGATGCTGACTAAGCCTGAGGCCAACATTCCTACCCCTTCATTCCCATTGATACTGACCATTCCGGCAGCGGACAGCCCTCGATAGCCATGTTTGTTGATGTTGGTGATTCCTGACAGTTGGATGCCTTGCATACGATGGCCTACACTGTTTGAAAATCCTGCCAATTGGATGCCTTTTACATTCTGTCGTGTGTTGCTTCCCAATATATTAATTCCCAGTCCGGTCAGATTGTTCTGTGAAGAAAAAAAGCCCAGGTTGAAGATTGTAGTACCTATGCTGTCAGCTGTTTGTGTAGAGATGCCTTTCCATAATGACAGATTGATACCGACGGGTTTCAGTGAGCTGGAAGCCGACTGTTGGATAGGGGATTGGGCAAAAAGAGTCCCTGCCATGAGCAGGGACATCAGAAGTATTATAGAGTTTTGTTTTCTCATCCTTTGGCCTCTTGATACAGGAAACGCTTGATGGACTTCTTGGGAGTCTTTTCAAACTCTTCCGGATAGATTTTCATTTTATAAAGCTGGCTGTAGGCTGGAAGTTCGGCATTCAGGGCTACCCGATTTTCTTCCATAACCCGTTCGATGTCTTCGTTGGTCAGGCCATGGGCAAAGGCATCGTCAAAGTCTGGATAGACCAGGCCGACCAGTCGTTCGTTCTGCTGTACAATGATGCTTTCGGCCACATACGGCATATTGTTCAGTTTGTCTTCAATTTCCTCCGGATAAATGTTCTGTCCGCTGGGGCCAAGGAGCATATTCTTGCTGCGTCCCTTGATCGTAACGTTTCCTTCACGGTCCATTAGAGCTAAGTCACCTGTATGCAGCCAGCCGTCCGGTTCCAGTACTTCTTGGGTAGCTTCTTCATTTTTGTAGTAGCCAAGCATCACGTTGAGGCCGCGGCAGATGATTTCACCTGGGATATTTTCCGGGTCTGGTGAGGCTATTTTGATTTCCATACGTGGGGCAGCTTTTCCGCATGATCCCGGTTTGAAGCGTTTCCAGTCTTCGTAGCAGATAATAGGACCGCATTCGGTCATGCCGTAACCTACGGTATAGGGGAAATCTATCATTTTGAGAAACTGTTCTACATCGTGATTGAAGGCTGCTCCACCGATAATGACCTCTTCGAAGTTTCCGCCGAATGCCTGTACCACTTGTTCGCGTACGGTAGCCTTGATCTTATCGTTGACAAAAGGTACTTTCAGCAATAGTTTCATAGTCGGTGTTTCCAGTTTGGGCAATACATTCTTTTTGATAATCTTTTCGATGATGAGCGGCACGGCGACAACGATGCGTGGCTTCACTTCGGCAAATGCCTGGAAAATAATCTTCGGACTCGGCATGCGGGTCAGGTAATAGATGTGGCAACCCACAGCGATTTCATATAGAAACTCAAAAGCCAGTCCATACATGTGGGCCATAGGAAGCATGGATACAATTTTGTCACCACACTTCAGCGGCAGAACTTGGAAGGCGAAGGCTGTATTCGACCAAAGGCTGCGGTAGGGCAGCATTACTCCCTTGGAGTAGCTGGTGGTTCCTGAAGTGTAGTTGATGACGGCCAGTTCCTCCGGCTGGTCTTTGTGATAAAAAACGTGTTCCTTGCGGAAGTTCTTAGGATATTTCTTGCCAAAGAGTTCGTTGAGGTGTTCGCGGGCATAATCCACCTTTTCGCTTCGGGAAACGAGAATCGAAAAGTCTGTCATCATGAAAATGCCTTCCAGCAATGGCATGGCGTTTTCATTCAGATTTTCCCATACCATATCGCCCACAAAAAGCAGTTTGGCTTCAGAGTGATTTACAATGTTGTGTATGTTGTCAGCTTTGAATTCGTGTAGGATGGGTACAATGACTGCTCCGTAGGTCAGTGTAGCTAGGAAAGTGACTCCCCAGTGCGAGCTGTTACGACCGCAGACGGCAATTTTGTCTCCTTTCTTAATGCCGCTTGCTTCAAAGATAATGTGAAGCTTTTCTATTTTTCGTGCAACGTCTTTGTATTGTAGGGTTGCTCCCTTGTAGTCGGTCAGGGCGTCCAGATCCCAGTTTTCTTTAATACTCTTCTCAATGTATGCGATAAAACTTTGTTCCATAATTATTGCACATTTTTGTTAGATTTGTGCAAATATAGCTTTTTCTCTATATAACACAAACGAATTAGTATAAATTTTGTTGTTTAGGCAACAAGTTCCTGTTTGTTTCTTCTTGCTTGCCGTTTGGTATAAATTTTGTCGATAACCAGTGCGATGGCTCCGTCTCCTGTGACGTTGCAGGCTGTTCCGAAACTGTCCATGGCAATGTACAGAGCTATCATCAACGCCTGTTCCGATTCGCCGAAACCCAAAATGGACTGAAGGATGCCGAGTGAGGCCATGATGGCTCCTCCGGGGACTCCCGGTGCCGCAACCATTGTGATTCCCAGCATGAAGATGAAACCGGCAAACAATTGGAAGTCATAGTGTATGCCTTGCATTATCATCAGTGCCAGGGCACAGGCCACAATCTTCAGTGTACTGCCGGACAAATGGATGGTGGCACAGAGCGGAATGACAAATCCTGCTATTCCGGGCGATACGCCATTTTTGACGGTCTGTTCCAGGGTGACGGGGATGGTGGCGGCCGACGACTGCGTGCCCAGTGCCGTGAAGTAGGCAGGCATCATCCGTCCCAGTAGTCTGAATGGATTGCGGCGGACGAACAGTGCAGCGATGCAATACTGGAAGACCAGCAGGAAGATGTGCAGCAGGAAGATGATACCGATAATCTTAATGAACACACTGAGAATGCCGAATACCTGTCCTGAGCGGGTCATGTTCAAGAAGATGCCGAAAATATAAACGGGCAGCAAGGGCAAGATGACAGTACTGATGGTTTTCACGACAATTTCCTGAAAGTCCAGTGCTACGTTCTTCAGCGCATCTGTCTTCAGGTGGGCCAGGCCCAGTCCCAAGGTGAAGGCCAGGACGAGGGCTGTCATGACATTCATTAGCGGAGGAATGGCTACGTTGAAGTAGGGGAGGATGCCTTGGGCCTCGCTCACCTGCTCCAGCGGAACGTCCTGCTGTATGAGCGACGGGAAGAAGGTAGTACCGGTGAAGTAGGACAGAAAGCCTGCAAACAGCGTGGCACCATAGGCTATCAGTACGGTGGCCAGTAACATCTTGCCTGCTCCTTTGCCGATGTTGGCAATAGCGACGGTCACCAGCCCGACGATAATGAGCGGGATGGAGAAGTTCAGGAACTCACTGAAGATGCCGTTGAACGTGACAAAAGCCCTGATCAGCATCATGGGTAGCACATTTCCGAAGGCGATGCCCGCAGCGATGGCTATCACGATGCGGGGCAGGAGACCGATATGTATTTTTTTCATTTAAATCTCATTTTTCCTATGAACAAATAAAGAACGCTTTTTGTTTTACAAACAGTATCAATTATGAAAACATATACGAAGGAAACAGCTATAGGAACTTATCATGCGTTGATCGAACATCTCATCGGCATGATGAACGCCTCTCCGGAGAAAGTATTCAATTTTGCTTTTTCAGGAGGCGATGTCCTGTGGCCTTTATTTGATGTCTGGGCTTATGATTATGGCGATCTAACTCCCTGGCATCGGATGCGTATTTATTGGACCGATGAGCACCATGTTCCCATGGAACATTCGGACAGTAATTACGGCATCTTTTCCCGGCTGTTGATTGATAAGGTTTCTTTTCCGTCCGATTCGGTTTTCCCCATCCTTTGTGGCAGTGCTTCCGATTTGAAGGCAGAGGCGGTTCGTTATGCCGATAAGGTCCGTGCAGCTGTGCCCATGGTTGGCGGTATGCCGGTGTTCGATGCGGTGCTGCTGGGTGTAGAGCCGGACGGACATGTCGCATCGCTTTATCCCGGACAAGAGCATTTGCTTGCTTCGTCACAATTATATGTCGCCTGTACCAATCCCTACAGCGGACAGCGATGTGTTACCATGACCGGTACGCTGCTGCTTGCCGCGTCCCAGATTATCCTGTTGGCAGTAGGTAAGGGCAGGGCAGGAATCGTTCACGATGTGTTGAAATCGGGCGACACTTCTCCTTTAAGCTACATTGCCCACCATGCGGCCGACGTCAGGCTGTTTATAGACGTCTGCGCAGATGGCGGGCAATGAGTCTGGTGGAGCGTCCGTGCTCCCCGGTTGTGTGTTTTTCAGCGTTGCCTATTTAATTAATTTTCCATTTACCTTTACGTTTTTCAGTTGGAAGTTCCGGATGAGCGACTTGTCTACATCGCCCTTCTCAGCTTCGATGTCCATGTTCTCGAAAGTGAAGTTGGTGAGTTCATATTGGTCGGAACCTTCGACGTCAAAGAACGTGTTGCACTTCAGGGTGATGTTGCGCATCGTCACCTGATCGGCATACGATTTCGGCATCTCTTTCTGTCCTTTCAAGTCGAAAAACTGTGTCCACGGGCGTACCAGGATACAACTTTTGGCGTCGCCTTTCACGTCTTCCACTGTGATGTAGTTGTAATGTTGCGGAGTGTCGGGACGCATTTTCAACCACAGGATGCGGCTGGCTTGCGTGATGGTGCAACGGCGCAGGATGATGTTGTGGTTGTGGATGGACTCGCTGCCGCAAGTCAGTCCGCTGTGGCAGAATCCGTACGTGCAGTCCTCGATGATGATGTTGCGGTTTCCGCCGTTGTTCGGATCCTTGTCGGCCTGCGGGCCTTTGCCACCTTTCAGGGCTACGGCGTCGTCGTTCACCGACATGTAGCAACCTTTGATCAGTACGTTGGTGCAGGCATCTACGTCCACCGCGTCGCTACTCGGAGCTTTCACGGGAGCAGCCGGAGCGAAGATGTGCAGGCCCAGCAGTTTCACGTTGTTGCAGCGATAGAGGTGCGTGGTCCAGAAGGGCGAGTTGATGAAGCGCACGCCGGAGAGTTGCACATCGTTACTGTTCGAGATATATACCAGGCGTGGACGCATCTCGTCCATGTTGGTGCATTTGGGGTTCCACTGGCGGCGGAGCCAGAACGATTTCCAGTAGCGCAGACCGTTGCCGTTGATGGTGCCGCTGCCCGAGATGGTGAAGCCGTTCACCTTGTCGGCGTTGATCAGGGCAGAGAAGTATTTCACACTCTGTCCTTCGATGCGGGTATCCACGATGGGGAAGTTGCTGATGTCGTCGCTGCCCTTCAGTGTGGCGCCTTCTTCCAGATGCAGGTGGGTGCGGGGTTTGAAAAACAGGGCGCCGGTCAGGTAGGTACCCTTCGGCACGATGACTACACCGCCCTGCTCGGCGGCACGGTCGATGACGGCCTGTATCTTTTCTGTCTGGAGTATGGTACTGTCGTTCACCACGCCGTAATCGGCCAAGTTGTAGGCGGTGCCCAGGTCGCGGATATTTACAATTTCGTTTTGTCTGAACCACTCGGGTATCGGCGTCCCGTCGGGGAAGAGATCCTGTTGTCCGAACATCGGCAGGCTGAGGAGGGCGCTTACGAATAAGGCAATCAGTTTCATGGCTGTAATTTCTTTTAATGTGTGTTGTAATCAAGTATATTCACGGCTGCAAACTTAAGAAATATTGCCTTTGTCGGGAGAAAATGATTGATTTTAATCCTGCGTGGAATGACTTTTTCTATCTTTGCCTTTGAAATGTGTAATGCAAAATCCATTCACACTGATATGTCTCGTATTCTTCTTATAACCATCTTTTGCATGTGGCTGCCTTTGCAGCTGATGGCCCAGGGCTTCACCGTCCGGGGCAGGGTAGTGGACAAACTCTCGCGCCAGCCTGTGGCCTACGCCAACGTGTCGCTTTACGGCAATCCCGGCCAGGGCGCTTCGACCGACAGCCTGGGGCAGTTCCGCATCGAGCACGTGGCGCCGGGCATCTACCTCGACCTGCAGAACGTCACGAAAAGCGTCCTCCGCCAGCAGGACGTGCTGATGAGCACTGGCGTCGTCGAGAATCCCGAAGCCCCCGCCTCCGAGCAGCGTTACGTCATGAAACGCCTGAAGCAGGAGAGCGGCACTCTGCTGCCCACCATCGGCCTGACGGTGGAATTCTGAGCCGTGGAGGCGGAAAGGGAAAAATTCCGGACAGCAGAAGACCGGCCTTTGCCCGAAAAAGCGTACCTTTGCCGACGAAACGGCCGGCGACGGCGAAAACACGATACAGAAATGATGAACCATTCCCATACACCCTCTCTGTGGCAGGGCCACCCGACCGTCTGGCTCATGGCCTTTGTCCTGCTGCTCGCCGCGGGCAGCCTGCGTGCGCAGAAGCAGGACGGCTACTTTGGCGACAGCACCCTCTATGCCCTGTCCATGCAGATGTTCGACAGCATCCAGACGCCCGCCTTCTTCGACATGCAGCGGCGCGGACTGGAGCGTGCCGTGGCCACCGGCAATGCCCACTTCGACTATGTGTTCCGTTCGGCCATGCTCTCGCGCTACGAGGCGATGGGCGACAAGCCGGGCTTCCTGCGCGCCGCCGACGAGCTGATAGCCTACTACCAGGCGCAGGCCGACGACTCCCTGCTCTATTCCACCTGGGCGCGCCGCGCCGACCGCCTGCTCGTGTGGGGCGACTACGTGGATGCCGTCCTTTCCCTGCGCGGCATGGCCGACTATGCCCGCCACCACAACCACCCGTTCGGGCTGGTGAACGCCGACTTCTACTTCGGTCAGTGCTACCTGAGCAACGGTCAGGATTCCGTGGCCGCCCGCCACTACCGCCAGGCCATGGCGGGAGCCATCCGCTACGGTTCGCCCGGACTGGCAGCCCGTAGTGGCTTCAACCTTGTCAACATCCTGCAAGGCTGGGGACGCTACGATGAGGCCCTGGCCCTGAGCGACTCGCTGCCCGCCTTCATTCGCCAGTGGGAGGTGATGAAAGGCATCGCCGTCAACCCCGTGCTGCGGGTGCAGAACGCCATGTACCGCCTCAAGGTGCTCATCAGCCGTGCCGACCTGCCTGCCGCCACCGCCTGGCGCGACACGATGCTGCTATATAATAAGATGTATGCCGACCCCTCGCAGCAGGAGGAGCTGCAATATACGCTGGCTCGCTACGAGCGCCTGGTGGGCAACAACGCTGAAGCCGGGCGCATCCTGCGCCTGCTGGCCGACTACAGCCGCAGCCGGGGCAACCAGGCCCGCATGGCGCGCTACTACCGTTCGCTGGCCGACGTCCTGCACGCCGAAAGGCACTATGCCGAAGCCGCCGACTGCTACCGCCTCTATGCCGAGGCGGCTGACAGCGCGCAGGTAGCCACCTCGAACGCCCAGCTCAACCGCCTGTCGCGCCTTTACCGCCTGGACGAGCTGGAGCAGGAGAAGCGCGTGGCCCTGGCCGAGCAGAGCCGTGCCCGCACGCTGGCCGGGTCGGCACTGATAGTGGCCGTGCTGCTGCTGGCCCTGTGCGTGCTGCTGGTGGTGCACCATCGCCGCCTGCGGCAGAAGAACCGCGAGCTGGTGGCCCGCATTCGCAGCCAGGAAGAAGCCGAACAGCGCGCCGAGGAAGCCGCCCGCCTGGCCGAACAGTCGTCTGACGAACTGTCGCGCGAGATGCAGCTCTTCCGCCGCCTGCAAGCGTTGCTGGCCGACGAAGAAGTGCTGCGCCGTCCCCGCTTGGGCCGCGACGAGCTGGCCGAAATGCTGGGCACCAACCGCACCTACGTGGCCGATGCCGTGGCCGCCTGCACCGAGCAACGCTGGAGCGTGTCGCAGTACGTCGCAGCCGTCCGCGTCCGTCGTGCCCGCTACCTGATAGACAACCACCCCGAACTGTCGCTGGGCGAAATTGGCCATGCCTGCGGCTTCCAGTCGCAGAGCAGTTTCATCCGTTGCTACCGCGACCATTACGGTATAACGCCCGGCGAATACCGCAAATTCTCGTCTTCAAGACAATGAAAAGAAAAAAATGCCTTTGTAGTCTATTGAAGCACAACGTTTTGCGCATACGAAATTAAAAATTGCGCATACGAAATTCCTTTTCGCCCCGTTTATTTACTTTCGCGCCGTCATTCAAACCGAGTAACGACGCATGAATCTTTTCGACACTGACATCTGCTGGGTGTACATCACCGACGACGGCCGCCAACGCCGCATCCTGTTCTGCGCTGACGACGAACGCAACACCCTGCTACGTCCGCGCCTGGAGCAGGGCGAACGTGCGGTATACCGCCGCCGCTTCGACAACACCTTCGACGCCCTGGCCCACAAGCTGATGCTCCAAAGCCTGTCGGCCTCGACGATAGACTGCCTCATCCGCCGCTACCGGAAACTGACTTCCGACGAGATTACATCCATATTATAAACCGTTAAAATGAACGAAAACATGAAGACAATGAACGAAGAACAACAGGCGGCAAACAGCCGCGAGGCCTACGAGGCCCCCAAGTGTGAAATCATCGAGATGCAGCAGGAAGGCGTGCTGTGTGGCAGCGTCATCGGTGCCTCGAATGATTCTTTTGGAGAAGAAAACGTGGGAAGCATCTGGGATAGAAATTAAAGAATGAACGAAGGCAATGAAGACAATGAGACATCTTTTCCGGGCACTGCCGCTGTGGGCGCTGCTGCTCGGGGTCGCCTCGTGCGACAAGGAAGACATCGTGGCCGGTGGAAACGGCGCGGAGGCATCCGGCGAACGGGTGCCGATGACCTTCACCGCCCTGGCGCCGCAAGCTGGACAGCCGCAGACACGTACCGAACTGCAACCAGGGGAGACGGACGGGGACGGACCGACCACTTACGCCGTCTATTGGAACGCCGGAGACCGGATAGGCATCTACGACGGCCAGTCGTTCCAGCCTTTCACCATCGACCTGCAAGAAGGAACGGCGGCTGACGCCGACTTCAGCGGAGAAGCCTTGCCGGGGGCTGAGAACTACCTGGCTTTCTATCCTTACAGTGAGGGGCTGACCTGTACGGACGGCGCCGTTGGTTTCACCCTTCCCGTCACTCAGACGGCACAGGCCGGGAGCTTTGCCACCGGCACGAACCCCGCATGGGCGCAGACCACCGAAGTGGGCGGACAACTGACTTTCCACAACGCGGCCGCGCTGGTGAAGTTCACCCTGAAGGCCGAGGATGCCGCGCAGGTGTCGAACGCCGTGCTGACCGATATGCAGGACAAACCGCTGGCCGGTGGCTTCAGCCTGTCTGTTGCCGATGGTGGAGCTACCCTGACGGGCAATAGCGGAAACACTTCTGCTTCCGTCAAGCTGGAAGGTACCTTCGGAATGAAGAATGCGGACGACCAGACCGCCGATTACCTCTTTGTGGTGGCGTGCGGAGAAAAGCAGTTGGAGAGCGGCTTTACCCTGGCCTTCAACCTGAAGGACGGCGGGCAGAAGACCCTGACGGCTTCCGGCGGCCTCGGCACGGGGCAATCGCTGAAGGCGGGCGTGATAACCAATTTGGACGAAATACCGCTTGCCAGTGTGCCGGTGACCGGTGTCCCCATCAGCTTCGGCGGCGAATCTTCCGCCATTGCTGCTACAGGAGAAATCTGGGCAGACTGACCTGCTTGAAACGTAACGCATTGAACCAACAAAAACGAAATGACAAATGAAAACAAGAAACAAACTATACGATAAGAGCCGGCTGCGCCTCCTTTGTCTGCTGACAGCGCTGCTCGGCTTATTCGGTGCCGGACAGACATGGGCGGGCAATCCCACCACCCTCACCGTGGGCGGCACCAATGTGCTGGACGGCGGCTGCTGGAAAACCAACGAAAGCGGTATCCTGACCACCGAGGGGGCCAGCGAAAGTGACTACAACGTCAAGTACGACAGCGCCACCGGCACCTTGACCCTGAAGGACGCCACCATCAACGGCACGAATACCATCTATCATGTCGGCGCGGGCATCTTTGCCTCGGGCGACCTGACCATCGTGCTGGAGGGCAGCAGCACCGTCAAGGGCGTTCAGGATCCAAACGGCGAGACCCAGAGCATCCGTGTAGAGGGAAACCTGACCATCCAAGGCGGCGGCAGCCTGACCGCGCAGGGCGCTGAGACAAGCTCAGGCAGCAGTTATGGTATCTTTGTCTTTGGATCATTCACCCAGCAAAGCGGCAGCGTCACCGCCAGCGGCGGCAACATCAACGGAAACCATACTTCGACAGGTCTCTATGTATCCGATGGCACAGTTACGGCGCAGGACGGGACGCTGACCGCCACCGGCGGTGACACCAGTGGCAGAAGTTACGGCATCAGTGCGAATGGGTCTGTCACCGTGAGCGACGCCGCCGTGACCGCCACCGGCGGCACAGGCAATTACAGTTATGGCCTTTATGTTGACTCCTCTTCCCCTTCCGTGACCCTATCCGGCAGCGGCTCCCTCACCGCCCGGAGCGGATCGGGGACGGACACGGCGGTCGGCATCTACCTTGTTAACATTTGGAGTAGCACAGGGTCTGTGACCGTCGGGAACGGCTCCACCCTGCTGACCAACAGTGTGATATTTAGGGATTCGTCTTTCAATGAAAATCCGCTGGCCCCCACCGGCGACGGCAGCTGGCTGATCTACGGCCAGAGCGGCCAGACCAGCGCCGTGGGCGGCAACTATACCCTGGAAGAGAACCTCACCATTGAAAGCGGGAACACCCTCACCATCCCGGCGGGCAGCACCCTGACGGTGCCCCAGGGCAAGACCCTGACCGTGAACGGCACCCTCACCAACCAGGGCACGCTGTCCATCGCCGCCGAATCCTGCCTGACCGGCAGCGGCAGCCTGGAGGGCGACGGCAGCTTTACCGCCGTCGCTGTAACGGGCATCGAGGTACCCGATGACGTGACCTGTGCCGACTACGAGAAGAAGGTCGTCCTGGCCGGCCCCACGGTGCTCGGCCACGCCTTCACCGCCGATGGCTGGACGCTTACCTTTACGAAAGGAGAAGTCACGCTGGACGGCTGTACCTACACCGTCACCGCCTCTAAAGAGGGCAGCGAGTCCATCGAAAAAACCTTCACCGCGCAACACAGCTTCGGTGAGGATGGCAAATGTCCCTGCGGCGCGTCGCGTCCCACGCAGGATGCCGAGGGCTGCTATCAGGTGGCCGATGCGTTCCAGCTGTTCTGGTTCGCCGGGCTGGTCAACGGCACCCTGACCGACGGCACGGAGCAGAATACGAGCGCCAGCGCGGTACTGACTGCGGACATCGAGCTGAGCGGCGAGACCTGGACCCCTATCGGCAGCGAGAGCACCCCCTACACCGGCACCTTTGACGGCCAGGGCTATACCATCAGCGGTATGACCATCGAAAACGCCGAAAGCTATTCCGGCCTGTTCGGCAATGTCACCGGCACCGTCAAAAACTTCACCGTCACCGGCAGCATCACCATCACCGGCGATAAAACCGTTGCGAAAGTGGGCGGCGCGGTCGGCTCCCTGGGCACCGCTTCGGCGGGCGGCACCGTCAGCGGCGTGATCAGCGGGGTGGACATCACCGTCAGCGCCGGCAACGACCACATCGGCGGCGTGGTAGGCTCCATGCCTGAGAACAGCAGCCCCACGGTGGAAAACTGCATCTACACCGGCAAAATCACCGTTACGGTGGCCGCGGGCAGCGTGGCCGGCGTGGTGGGCTATATCCGCACCGGCACCATCCAGAACTGCGCCAACCAGGGTGGCATCAGCATCAATACGGGTGGCAACGGCAGCGTGGGCGGCATCTTAGGTTATTGCAACAACGGTAAAATATACATTCGCAACTGTTATAACAGCGGTGTCATCGCGGCTGAAGGTACTGCCAACGTGGGCGCCATCGTAGGCCAAAACAAGAGCACTCAGGCCACCGTCAGCAACTGCTGCTACTTGACCGGTAGTGCCGACAAGGGACAGGGTCAGCTCACCGATGACGCGGCAGGCACCGCAGTAAAGACCGACGAAGATTTCAAGAGCGGCGAGGTAGCCTGCCTGCTGCAAGGTAGCCAGACAGTACAGGTTTGGGGCCAGACCCTCGGCACTGACTACTATCCCGTGCTGACCACCGACGAGGCGAAGCGCGTCTATGCCGCCAAGCTATATCAAGGTTCTGCCGACAAGGTATCCGAACTTTATGCCAACGCGTCGGGCATCAGCAGCCCCGAAGGGAACGCCCTCCTCGTGATAGAAGACGCGGCAACAGCTCCGGCAGGCACGAACGTCGTGGTGAAGAGCGGCGATGCCTATACCTGCGCCAACCTGGTACTGACCGACGGCGCCGACTTCTACACACCGGTAGCCTTCACCGCCGCGCAGGCCACCTACAGCCGACCGTTGGCGGAAGGCACGCAGTGGGGTACCGTGGCTCTGCCGTTCGATGCCGCCACCGTGACCGGTGCCGAGCTGTTCCGGGTGGACCGTCAGGACGGTGAGACGCTGTATGTGGACGAAACGAACGGCATGGCAGGCGGAGAGCCGCTGGTGTTCCGTGCGAATGCGGAGGTGACGGAAGTGGACTTCACGGGTGCAAATGTGACTGTCCGTGCCACCACGGACGCGGCAACGGGCAGCACCGTGCTGAAAGGCACGTCGCAGACTGTCAGCCAGCTGGACGCAGGCGCCTATTTCATCTACGGCGATAAGTTCTATCAGGTTGCATCGGGCAGCCCGGTAGGCATGAAGGCTTTCCGCGCCTACATTCCGGCTACTGCCGGAGCCTCCACCCGCTCGGCGGGCGCGGCGTCGCAACTGCGCATTGTGTTCAATGCTTCGGAAACGACTCGCACGGCGCACGAAGGGAACTGAAGCACCGGCGTGCGGCGCGAACCGCACGCCGGTGCAGTCCTGAAAAGACGCGCGTGTAGCTCGGACTACACGCGCGTGCAAGTTCAGCTACACGCGCGTGTAATTCAAACCGGACGCGCGTCTTTTTACAACGAGATTATCGGTAGATGTTAATCTGCTCATTATTAACTGTTTAAAAACTAATGATCATGAAAGCGAATTTCAATTTAGCCCACAGGATGAATCCTCAGACGAAGGAAAAAATGTGGTATGCCGTGCCGAGCAGCAAGGGCGTGCTCGATGCCGACGAAACGGCAACGATGGCCGTGGCCGACACCACGCTGTCGAAAGGCGAATACAAGTATGCCATGGAAGCAACTACAGACAAGCTGATATCCATGGTGCTGAGCGGCATCACCATCACCATCGGCGACCTGGGCAAGCTGCGCCTGTCGTTCGGCAGCAAGGGGGCAGCCAACATCGATGACTTTGATACGGCTACGATGATTCAGAACCCGAAGTTCGTCTTCACCCCTTCGAAGACGCTGAAGGCCGCACTGGCCAACGCCCAGTTCGAGGTGGAAGGCGTGGTGGAAGACGGCATCAAGTATGGCTCGGTGGCCTCGTACCGCAAGGCGAAGGGCCTGCCCACCGGCGGCACTACTGACACCGACCCCGAACCGACGCCGGAACCGGAACCCGGCGGAGGGGATGACGAAGGCGGAAGCCCGCTGTAAATGGAGAATTGATAATTGAGAATTGAAAATGAATTTCGGGCGCGGACGGCGCGGATGAACACGGAAAAAGAATAAGATAATCCGTGAAATTCGTATCCATCCGCGCCTGAAATGTTTCTACGCGTATCCATCATTCTCAATTTTCAATTCTCCATTCTCCATTATTTTAGTATTTTGCTTTGATCTCCGGCAGCGCCTTCCGGATGTCGCTGATGCGGCGGGCGTCGCTGGGGTGCGTGCTGAGCAGTTCGGGGACGGAGCCGCTGCCCGAGGCCGACATCTTCTGCCAGAAGCCGACGGCCACGTCGGGGTTGTAGCCCGCCATGCGCATCAGCACCAGGCCCATGTAGTCGGCCTCCGTCTCGTGCTTGCGCGAGAAGGGCAGCATGACGCCCACCTGCGCGCCCAGTCCGTAGATGGTGGAGGCGGCCGTCTGGATGGCGGCGCTCTTCTCGGCGAGGGAGTAGTTGAGCAGCTGGGCGCCCGTCTGTGCCAGCATCTGCTGGCTGAGGCGCTCGTTGCTGTGCTTGGCCACGGCGTGCGCCACTTCGTGACCCACGACCACGGCCAGCTCGTCGTCCGAGGTGACGAGTTTCATCAGCCCTTCGTAGACCACAATCTTGCCGCCGGGCATGCAGAAGGCGTTCACCTGCTTGTCCGCCACGAGGTTGAACTCCCACTGGAAGTTCTTCACTTCGGCGGCCAGTCCGTTCTGGCGGAGGTAGGCCTCGGTGGCTTGGGCTATCTTCTGGCCGACGCGCTTCACCATGGCCGCCTGCTTGGCCGACGAGGAGCGCGGGGCGGTCTTCATGTAGTCGTTGTACTGCGTCAGGCTGGACGAGAGGACTTCCTGGTCGGAGACGAGGAGCAACTGGCGGCGTCCCGTCAGGGGGACGGAGCCGCATCCCGCCCAGAGGAGGGCGGTGAGGGCGAGGAGGAGGAGAGGATTTTTCATATATTATCGTTTAAAGGGTTATGCTTGGACAAAGATACGGAGAATTTCTGAAATTGCCTCCACCGTTTTTCCTGTAACCGGATGGACGAAGCGCAGCGAGCGGGCATGCAGGTAGAGGCGGTCGGCAGGCGTGCCGTAGAGCGGGTCGCCCACGATGGGGCAGCCGAGGCCCTCGACATGGGCGGCGTGGACGCGGAGCTGGTGCGTGCGCCCCGTCAGCGGACGGAAGCGGACGAGCGTGCGGCCCTCGCGGCGCTCCAGCACTTCGTAGCGGGTCTGCGCCGGCTTGGCGTGGGGCGCACGCACCTCCTGGCAGGGGCGGTGGTGCGGGCTGGGGCCCAGGGGCAGGGCGATGAGGCCGCCGTCCGCCGCGACGGTGCCCTGGAGCAGGGCGATGTATTCCTTCTCCACGGCGCGCGTCTCGAAGAGGGCCTGCAGGCGGCGGTGCACGTCGGCGGTCTTGGCGATGAGCATCAGGCCGGAGGTATCCATGTCCAGGCGGTGCACCACCAGCGGGCCTTCGGCCTGGGGCAGGCGGCTGCGCATCAGGCTGAGCACCGAGGGGGCGTCGGTCTCCCTGCCCGGCACGGAGAGCAGGCCGGCGGGCTTGTCGACGATGAGCAGCCACGGGTCCTCGTAGACCGTGCGCAGGCGGTGGGCAGGGGCGTCGGTCATCTTCTGCTGCAGCGGGTTGTCGTCTACGTCGAGGCCCTGGAGCATGTGCTTCAGGATGGGGCCGCACTTGCCCGTACAGGCGGGGTAGAAACGGCCGTGCTCGCGTATTTCGTTCGCCGGCGAGCGGCCCCACCAGAACTCGGCCATGCAGAGGGGTTTCCACTTGTGGAGGTAGGCCTGCTGGAGCAGCTTGGGCGCGGCACATTCGCCGGCACCGGCGGGCGGGGTGCCCTGGCGGGTGGGGGCGAAGATGGTGCAGAGGTCCTTGGCCTCGCCGCGGGCGTTGAGCATCTTGAAGTGCCAGAAGAGGCGCATCTGCAGGGCGGCGGAGCGGCGGTGGCGTTCGGCCTTCAGCTCGCGGATGGGGGCAAGCAGGCTGTCGAAGGCGGCTTGCGCCTCGGCTTCGCGGGCCTGCCAGGCGCGTTCGGCACGCTTGTATTCGGCCTTCTGGTGCTGGCTCTCGCGCGTCAGGGCGGCTTCCTCGTCGGGCGTCAGGGTGGCCGATTGGCGCAGGCGGTGGCGTGCGTCGCGGGCCTCCTTCAGGGCGAGGCGCATGGCGGACAGGGCTTCGTCGGCCTGACGGTGTACGTCGTTGAGCGCGGCTTGCGCGCGGTGTAGGGCTTCGTCGGCCTCCAGCGCGGCGATGCGGCGGTTCAGGGCGGAAATCTGCTCTTCCTCCTGCCGGAAGAAGCCGTCGGGCCGGAGCAGGTCGTAGACGGGCGGCACGAAGAAGGGCAGGCGGTTCTGCCCCGCCAGGATGCCCGAGAAGGCGGCCAGGTAGCCCAGCTGCCCCTCGCGGGTGCGCACCACCAGCACGCCGAACATCTTGCCGCGCTCCAGCTCGTCGTGCCACTGAGTCTGCGCCGCCAGATATTGCTGTACCTCGTGCGCGGCCAGCAGGCAGAGCGGGTGGGGCGTGTAGGCAAAGGGATAGGTGAACCGCCGGGGCGGCTCGATGCCCTCGGTAGGCGAGGCGAACGGGTGGAGCATCTCCGCCCCGTCGCCGGTGGTGCGTGCGGTGGCCTTCTTCAGCCCCGCCGCGTGTTTCTTCTTCTTTTCCCATGCCGCCTTGCGGGCCTCGTAGGCGTCGCGCTGGCGTTCCAGATAGTTGTCGGCCATAGAATTGAGAATTGAGAATGGATAATGGTTTCAATCGGTCTGCAAAGATACCTATTTTTCATTCTCCATTCTCAATTTTCAATTCTCCATTTTCAATTCCTTTTCCACTTCCTTGTGTACGCTGCGCCAGAAAGGCATCTGCTTCAGCTCGCGGCGTATCGGTGCGTCGTAGAGCAGGAAGAGCAGCAGGAGCCTGTTCAGTTTGCTCATAAGTCTAAAGAATTGCTTGTTAAAATGTAAAATGGAGATGAAAATCGGGCGGAGGAAGAAGAGTAGGGAGCCTCCGCACTCCTATATGGGATCAGATTTGTGCTGCCGCGCCCCAGGCGTGGAAGAAGTGGATTTTGTTCTTGTAGCGGATGACGTTGTTCAGTCGGATGCTCTCCATACGTTCTGGTCGTTTTCTGATTGATTTTCGGCTGCAAAGGTAGAAAATAGGGTCGTAAGTTGTAACCCTATAAAGCTGTTCTTTTAATTTGTTTTAACGGATATATAATGAACGTTGATTGGTAGACACCTGAAAAATACGTTCCTTTGCGGAGATTTACTTTCTATGATAATAAAATAATACTACTATTATGGGATACGGAAAATGGATTGGCGGCGTCGTTGGATTTATGGCCATGGGACCATTGGGGGCGCTGGCCGGTTATGCGATAGGAGCACTGTTCGATAAGGCAACGGACGCGGAAGCACAGGGTGCGACAGGACGTGAATATTATGGGCCGACTTCATCGGGGTGCGAAGACATTGGGCAGCGCAACAGTTTCCTTTTCGCCATGCTTGTCATGGCTTCGTACATTATCCGAGCCGACGGGCGTATCATGCACAGCGAGATGGAGTTTGTGCGCCGTTTCCTGCGGGTAAACTTTGGTGAAGGTGCCGTGGCTGAAGGTGAACAGATTCTGCTGAACCTGTTTGAACGGCGGAAGCAGATGGAGCGGACCGATCCGATGGCATTCAAGAATACGATCCACGACTGTGGTGCGCAGATAGCTGTCAACCTGACCTACGAACAGCGTTTGCAAATGCTGGATTTTCTGGTGAAGATAGCGCAGAGCGATGGAAATGTCTGCCAAGCCGAGATCGAAGCACTGAAGGAGGTAGCTGTAGCCATGGGACTGTCGGTGAAAGAGGTAGAGTCAATGCTCAACCTGCGTGGCAGTTCGCTGGAAGATGCTTACAAGGTGCTTGAAATTTCTCCCGAAGCTACGGATGCCGAAGTTCGTGCGGCTTATCGTCGTCTGGCCTTGAAGCATCATCCGGACAAGGTGGCGGCACTGGGTGAGGATATCCGTAAGGCTGCCGAAGTGAAATTCCAGGAAATCAACGAAGCGAAGGAACGCATCTATAAGGCCCGTGGATTGAAGTAGCCGGAAGATGTAGAGCCGGGTAATGGAGAAATGAGATTTTTCTCAGGGGTTGTTGCGGTTTATCCGTAGGAATTCTGTATTTTTGCTGCATAAAAATAATACTATATGAAGAAAACAATCTATTCATGGATTAGCATCCTGTTAGGATGTACCATTCTTGCAGCCGGTTTTGTGTTTTTTATCAACCCCTATAATATCATTCCGGGAGGAGTGTATGGAGCGAGTATTGTGCTTCACAATCTTTTCCCTTCCATTCAGGTGGGTACGTTCGGTTATATGTTCGACATCCCGCTGCTTATCCTTTCAGTCGTTTTGCTCGGAGCCAAGCTGGGGTCGCGTACCATAGCGGCTGCCTTGGTTACACCTTTTATAATGAATATGCTGTCGCGGGTGGCTTATCCTACGCAGGAAGCCCTGGAGGCACTTGACCCTACGCAACTGCTGGGAGGCTGTATGGACTTGTCCGATCATCTGATGCTGACGACAGTTATCGGTGCTACGCTTATCGGTATCGGTGGTGGTATTGTGGTTCGTAACCAGGCTACTACGGGAGGAACAGACATTGTGGGGATGTTGCTGCAGAAGTATTGCCACATCCGTTTTTCGAGAGCCATTCTGTTGGCCGACGGGGTGGTGGTGTGTTTCGGTCTTGTTGTGATCGGTTTTGGCATCGGAAGTGCTGAAGATATGGTGCAACCGGCCTTGTTCCTTTCTTTCTATTCATTGATTTCCATTTTCATTTATTCGCGTGTCATTGCTTATATGATAAACGGGTCGAAGAATGACAAGCTGATATTCGTCATCAGCGATATCAAGATGACTGACTTGCACAAATACATCCTTGAGGATCTGGATCGTACTGCTACGTGTATCAAGAGCAGTGGACTGTATACGGGCACTGATAAAGAAATGCTTTTCCTCGTGGTAAGCTATAAAGAAGTGGCGGGCGTGAAGCTGAAGATAAAGGAAGTGGATCCTCGTGCTTTTGTAGTAGTGACCGATGCTTACGATGCTTTTGGCGAAGGGTGGAAGCAATTGCCTTCGTCTGCCAACGAGTTGCAACCGGAATAAAACATAAAAAAAGGCTGCTCTTCCCTCGCGGGGAAAGCAGCCTTGGACAAATTACTACAAGGTATTGTGCAATTAATGGATTTCAATTACACGGTTGATTTTAGCCTTTTCTTCGGGTGTGCGTTTAGGTAACTCAATGGTCAACACACCGTCTGTGACGTTAGCACTGATTTTGTCTTTCTCGACATCTTCAGGCAGAACAAAAGCTTGTTGGAATTTTGAGTAAGAGAACTCACGACGCAAGTACTTCTTGTTTTCCTTGTCTTCTTCCTTGGTTTCGTTCTTTTTCTCCATTGTGATGACCAATTCATTGTCTTCGCCCAAATGAATGTTGAAGTCTTCCTTCGTCATGCCCGGAGCAGCAACTTCTACTTTGTAATCTTTTTCGTTTTCTATTACATTGATGGCAGGAGCAGTAGCGTTGGCTTTTACCATCCAATCGTTATCAAAGAAATCGTTAAAGATACTTGGTAACCAGTTCTGATTGTTGTACTTTCTAATCGGCATCATAGTTGTAATCTCCTATTTTTAAGTTGTTTATTATCATTTTTTCTCTGAACTCCTCCACCTTTCGGTTTCGTTGTTCGCATAAGGAGTTGCAAACTTTGTGCCGGTTGCCGAAATGTCAGTTTAGGTTTCGGCACTTTTTAACTTGTGAAAAGAATTTTAATCAACAATCTCTTTCTTTTAAAACTTTGCATACTTTGTTGGCTTTTGGGGCTTCTGACAGAAAGTGTCCTGTCTGTCAGAATGACGTTTTATCGGCAAAGATGTCACTTGTCCAGGGTCCAACCTTCATCGTTGTGGTAAACCATCAGTTTGCTCATGCCGCCGTCTACGGTTAAGTTGGTACCAGTGATGAAGCTGTTCCGTTCGTCGCACAGGAAGAATGCTGCCTGTACGATGTCTTCCGGCTCGCCTACACGTCTTGACGGATGTTGTAGAAGGTCGCTTTCTGTATAATGAGGTACGTCTGTTCCTTCGTGAAAACGGGCTGTCTCGATCCATCCTGGTGCGATGGAATTGACGCGTGCAATACCCGCCAGACTGATAGCCAGTGCGTGGGTCAGGGCCGTAATGCCACCTTTGGCAGCCGAATAACTTTCTGTATCTGCTTGTGATTGGAAAGCACGGGTAGATGACAGGTTGACGATACTGGCTCCCGATGCAAAATGGGGCTTTAGCCGGCTGGTCAGCCAAAAGGGGGCTGCCACACCTACACGTTGCACATACAGGAAGTCATCGTATGTACAGCCGGATAGGATACCGCCCTTCATTAGGCATGCGTTGTTTATCAGGATATCTATTTGTTGCTCGTGTGCAAGTATCCAGTCGACGAAAGTATCTATTACAGTCTGTTCGGCAATGTCACCTTGGAAAAAATGGATCAGATCATTTTTTATTGTGACCTGTTCCTTGTCTATGACATATACACGGGCTCCTTCAGCGCTGAAACTTTCGGCCAGACATCTGCCGATACCTGCCGCTCCTCCGGTAATGATGCAAACTTTGTTCTTGAATTTCATGGTTGAGTTGTCTTTTTTGTTTAATGATAGTGCAAAAATAGGTTTTTTCTCGATATGTGGGGGATTGTGCCTGTAAAGATGTGTTCTAAAAGTTTTTATTTTGGATGGGGAATGCTATATTTGCACCGTTAGCGAACACGGTATCTCTTTCTGATAGGTGAATGCTGTTTCTTTATTGACGAATGTTTTTTGAATGTAAAATTATAATGGCATGAAAAATTATCTTTTATTGGCAGCTTCCATGTGTTTGATGGTAGGCTGTGGTGCTGGGCAGAAGGTTTCCCAACCGGAAAAGTATTCGCAACGGATGGTGGAATCTCACGGTCTGGTAGATTTCTATTGCAACCGTCATCATCAGGCGGAATTGGACAGTGCATCTTGGGATTATGTGTCTGGTTTGGTTGCGAATGCTGTGCTGAAAGCATGGACACTTTATCCCGAAAAAACGGAATACTACGATGCAGTAAAAGCTTTTGCTGACAACAGCACGACGCCCGATGGTTCTGTTATCCTGAATGCCAAGGGAGAGTCGGCACTTCGTCCAAGCAATATTGATGATTTGCCTGCGGGCAATGTTTTCTTTACCCTTTATAAGGAGGAATTGAAGAAAGGAAATACGAAAGATGCCAATCGGTATAAGAACGCAGCTTCGCTTATCCGTAACAAATTGAAGTATGATCATTCCCGTATACCAGAAGGACTCCCTGGGGCAGGTGGATTTTTCCACAAGGCTGTATATCCCAATCAGATGTGGCTTGATGGGTTATATATGGGTTCTACGATTTATGCTCAGTGGCAACATGTGTTCGGACAAGATGATGCTGAGGACAATGCACAGAGTTGGGCTGACATTGCTTTACAGTTCAAGACTATCAATAAATATACCTATGACGAAGGCAAGCAGTTGAACTATCACGCATGGTCGGCTACTCCCGAGGATGAAAATTCTTTCTGGGCCAATCAGGAAGAACCTTTCAAAGGATGTAGTAAAGAGTTTTGGGCGCGTGGCATGGGCTGGTATTTTGCGGCTTTGGCCGATGTGCTCGAGTATATGCCAAAAGATCATGCAGACTATCCTGACGTGTTGGCTATCTTCAATCAGGTGGCAGCTGGGCTGAAACGTTGGCAAGATCCGGTTTCTGGTGTGTGGTATCAGTTGCTTCAATACGATGCACAAACGGCTGCCGATGGCAAAGGAGATACAATTAATGGGAAAGTATATAATGTAGGAACGGAGGCCAATTATCTGGAGGCATCTGCATCCGGCATTTTTACGTATGCTTATCTGAAGGGAATCCGTTTGGGATTGCTTGATCGCGAGATTTATCTTCCAGTAGCCGAAAAGGCGTATCAAGGTTTGCTTAAGACCTTTATTCGTGAGCGAGAAGACGGTAAGTTGGACGTGGTGCAGACGTGTGCATCGGCTGGTCTGGGACCGGCCAAAGATCCGTCTCGTACGGGAACTGTCAATTACTACCTGGCAGGTAAGGATGTGACGGTAGTGGAGAACGAAGGGAAAGCGGTCGGTACCTTTATTCTAGCCTCTGTTGAATACGAGCAGTTGGTCAAATAATCTTCTGTGAATATAAAAAAGAAGAGGCGCAGATTGCATAGCATCCGCGCCTCTTTTGTATTTGCATGTATCTTTTCTTACTGTTGTGCAGCTTCCTGAATCATCTGTTCGCTGGCATACATGTAGATTTCTACGCGTCGGTTTTCATCTGCCGACTTGCTCTCGTCGTATTCATCGTAGGCTACACCTTTGACGACTTTGAATTGCGCAGGAGATACATTACAATCCTGTAAATAGTTCTCTACCGCATAGGCACGATCTTTGGATACCTTGACGTTGGCTTCATACGTGCCTACTTTGTCTGTATGGCCAATGATGGCGATGTCTGTGGTCGGATCGTCTCTCAATATCTGTGCCAGATCGCGCAGAGAGGCCTTGGCTTCGTTGCTCAGTGTGGAAGAGTTGAACCCGAAAAGGATGCCCGATGCGAACGATACTTTGACAGCGGTCAGTCCGTTGGTATCTGTTACTTTTTCGACTTCTGCACCTTCAATTTTTGCAGCTTCTTCTGCCTTCTTGTCCATCTTCTTACCAATGACAACGCCAGTGCCGGTACCTACTACAGCTCCTACAGCTGCGCCGATGGCGGCTCCTTTCCCTTTACCGATCAGACCTCCAATGGCTGCACCTGCTACGGCGCCACCGCCGCCGCCGATGATGCCCCCTTTGGTTGTGTTGTTCATTGTTCCACAACTGCCGGCCAAAATGGCCATGCTGAGCACTACACTCATTAACTTAACATTCTTCATTTTTCTCTGTTTTAAAAGTTAGGATTAGGTTTTTCTTTCTCAGAATAACGTATTGGTCTCTTCAATGAGTTGACCGTTTTGCCATACGGCACGTATGTTCAGGTCCTTGTCCATGACGAGGATGTCGGCATCCTTATCTTTCTGCAGGGAGCCTTTGCGGTCGAATATGTTCATGATACGTGCCGGAGTCTCACTGGCCATGCGTAAAGCATCGCCCAGAGGAATACCAGCCTTCACCATGGTACGTACCAGTACGTCGCCTGTAGCGATACTGCCTGCCAGGGAAGAACGGTCAGCCAGCTTGCATACACCGTCTTCGATGATGTAGCGAGGATCGTTGATTTCCTTGCCGGCAGTTGCCGAACAGGACATGGCATCGGTGACGAGGCAAGTGTGGTCCACTCCTTTCAGCTTATAGGCCAGGCGCAGGATGGTAGAAGGCAGGTGAATGCCGTCAGCTATCAGTTCGATGGTCATGCCGTCGGTCAGGTAGACGCTTTCTACAGTACCTTCATATTTGTACTCGCGGCGTTTGTGGAAACCGGGCATGGCATTGTAGAAGTGGGCGGCATGTGTGAATCCAGCTTCGTAGGCAGCTTTGATCTCATCGTATTCGGCTTCGGTGTGTGATACGGCTACCAGAATTCCTTTTTCGCGTAGATATTTGGCAAACTCCAGTGCGCCAGGCAGCTCGGGTGAGGCGTCCCAACGGCGGATGCAGTTTGTGCTTTCCAGCAATTCCTTGTATTCTTTTTCGTCAATGGCTTTCACCTGTCCGGCAAATTGTTCGCCTGCCATCTTGGGGTTCAGGTAGGGACCTTCGATGTGGAGGCCTTCTACCGGGCTGCCCGGCTCCTGCATCATCTTTTCGCAGAGGGCGGCTGCCTGATGCAGCTTGTCGAAAGGCGATGCGGACAGGGTGGGGAAGATGGTCGTGGCTCCATGGAGCAGGTGGGCATGGGTAGCTGTACGGAAAGCTTCCTCCGTGCATTCGGTAAAGTCGTGTCCGCCGCCTCCGTGTATGTGCATGCATACAAAGCCGGGGACGATGTACATTCCCTTGGCATCAATCAGCTTGGCACCGATGAGGGCCAGGTCGCAATTTGTCACTTCCAATATCTTTCCGTCACGCATCAGTACGGAACCTTCGTTCAGCCATCCTTGTGGCGTGAATATGCGTCCGTTTATAATCTGTGTAAGCATCGTTTTTTTCTGTTTTTAGAGGTTTAATATAAAATATAAAATGATTGTCGCTACAAATGTAGCAACTTCTTGCGACAAATGTTTTTATAGTAGTGAAAATATTTATAATGCGAAGTGTGGTGATAACCATGCCTGTCAGGGGGAGTGTCAGCCGATGCCCAGCAGTTCGATTTCGAATATCAGTGTGGAACCGCCGGGTATGCCTGGTTGCGAGAACTTGCCATATCCCATTTCGGCAGGAAGGTAGATTTCCCATTTGTCACCCACGCACATTTGTTGCATGGCTATTATCCATCCTTCTATCAGGTCGCTCAGGCGGAAAGCGGCGGGTGTACCGCCACGACTGCTGTCGAATTTCTTGCCGTTGATGGTCCACCCTGTGTAGTGGGCCGTGACAATGCTGCGCGGAGTAGGGTGCTTGCCGTCTGAAGCTCCAAACATCGTTAATCCTAATAAATGAGGATTGCAAACTTTAAAATCAGCCAATTTTAACGGTTTTTCAAAAACTTCAAACAACCTATCCAATAACAAACGTTAAAGATCGTTTTACTAATATACCTATATTAGGTATTACCATCTTAGATAAAAAAATACTATATATGCTCATCAGGGCCAATACGATAATAGCAAAAAACCCTATTTTTAGGTATTTCAAAAAAGAAAAAGACGGTATATTTTTGCACCGTAAACAATTAAAATATTTACTTCATGAAAAAGATTGGTATATTTTACGGTTCCTCCACCGGAACCTGCGAAAGCCTGGCTGAACAACTGGCCGGCGAACTGGGAGTGACAGGCGGCGACGTGCACAGCGCGGACAAGCTGACTGCCGAATTGGCAAATACCTACGACGTGCTGGTACTGGGAACCTCCACCTGGGGCGACGGAGAACTGCAGGACGACTGGTATGATGCCATCAAGGTGCTGAAAGGCATGGACCTGCATGGCAAGGACGTGGCCCTGTTCGGCTGCGGCGATTCGGAGTCCTACTGCGACACCTTCTGCGACGGTATGGGTATCCTCTACGAAGATCTGAAGGACACGGGATGCACCTTCCTGGGCAACCGCGTCAGCACGGACGGCTATTCATTCGGCAGTTCCATCGCCGTGGTGGACGGATGCTTCGTGGGTCTCGCGCTGGACGATGTGAACGAAAGTGGCAAGACCGCCAGCCGCATCAGTGCCTGGGCTGCCGACCTGAAGAAGTGCTTCTGACCTTTTTCTCTCTTCATTTTAAACTTTATGGACATGATATCATCCCCCGACATCCTCCCGGCAGACCTGAAGGTGTTTCTGAACCACGTGTACGAGTATAAGAAAGGTGTGCGCCGCATGGTGCTCTATACAGTCAACCGCAAGTATGAAGCCTTTGCTACAGCCCGTCTAAAGAGCCAGCACATAGATTTTCTCGTACAGCCAGCTTCGGACACGAGCATCAATCTGTTCTTCGGCCGTCCTGAGTGCATTCGGGCTATCCGTTTTCTGGCAGACAGACCGCTCAATCTGCTTTCGCCCGAAGAAGACTTCATTCTGGGAGCGATGCTGGGGTATGACATCTGTGCGCAGTGCGAACGTTACTGTAAACGAAAGAAAGCCTCCTGCTAATAAGGATGGTGTAATCTCTCTCGTTCTGTTTCCTTATATACTGAATAATACGTTACAGCTCATTATATTGACTTCTACACCATATATGGAGGTTACGTGCATAAGAATAGAATGAGTATAAATCTTCCCCAACTCATCAATACAGACTTCAAGCCTGTAGCCTTCATACGTACAGGAAAATTACCCTGCGAAAGCACTTTCATTTTTCCGTTTACATACGTTTATCCTTTCAGAGGAAAATACTCTATCAATATTCTACTTTTTCCCTTTATACGAAATTCTTGTCTTTGACAAAGAAAAAGGAATAATCTAACGAATAAATACAATAAAAAACTGTTATCCCTTCCATCAAAGATAAATCCCAATCCTGATTTGCCAGCCGCATTTATTCCTTTTTTCAGGAGAATTTTCCTTATGGCTTACGCCATGAAAATTCACCTGAAAAAGAATGCGGCGGCAAAAGGATTAGAATTAAAGGAAAGATTCCAGAATCAGTGAAATATAATCCAATCAGGTGGACTTGTTTTTATGTGGAAATTAAGTCCACCTATTTCACCTCCAGTAAGATGCGGTATTCTGCTTCAATTTGCGGTATGGATAAAAAGAAAAACCGCTGATAATGATTGATTATCAGCGGTTTTCATTGTTTTGCTTTTTGTTTGAGTGATCCGCTTGGGTTATGAACCCAGCGAAATACAAATCTTAAAATCAATATTTTAGCGTACCTCAATCTTTAAGGGGGTACGAATTGGACACTTTTTTGAAAGAACTATTGGCTTCCCTTGTCGGGATGGTGTCTGCCTTTATCTTGGGTTCAAAGATACGACTTTATTTTGAGATACGCAAATCACTGAAAATAAATCCCCTTTGGTTAGTGCAAGGTGCAAGCTATATATAGATATATACTTGCACCTTGCACTAAGAGTTTAATATTTATTTTTCTGCCTATTTTCCATTATTCTATCAAAATTCTCTTGTCCCCATTGCTTTAATTGCTCCAAATGAGGAATTAGAGTTTTACCGAATTCTGATACATAATATTCTACTTTGGGTGGTACAGATGGATATATTTTCCTATTTACTAATCCGTCTGTTACCAGTGAGCGTAAAACGGAAGAAAGCATTTTTTCCGAAATGGAAGGAATCGTTTTATATAATTCATTGAAACGCACTACCCCTGTTTCGTGTAGCTTCAATAAAACCACTAAAGCCCACTTATCACCCAGCCATTCCAATATTGGAGATGCCGAACAAAAATCATAATCCAATTTTTTTCTCATTTTTTTCATCTTTAATGTTACTGATATTGAGAAATACTAACCTAAACGTAAGTGGCTGACAGATAGTATAGTTCTTCTTTTTTCCAAAGCAACATCCTAACTTTGCAATGCAAAAGTATAGAAAATAACCGATTTTTTAATGCTTAATTATAATATATGGAACTATTACATTTTACAGGTCAGGTTTGGAGACCTCCTTATGAGGCAAATTCTCAACTCTTACAAGTAACAGCCGGATGTACGCATAATAAATGCAAATTTTGCAGTTTATATCATGGTACAAAATTCCGTCTATCACCTATAACCGAGGTTGAAGAGGATTTGAAGGTAATACAGAAGTATCAGCCAAGAGCAAGACGTGTCTTTTTAACCGGAGCCAATCCTTTTGCATTAAGCTATAATAGACTATTGGATTTAGGGCTTTTGATTAGAAAGTATCTCAGATATTGCGAAAGCATCGGTATGTTCGCAAGAATTTCAGATATAAAGCCTAAAACAGTAGAAGAATTAAAAAATTTGCGCCATTTAGGTTTCGACAGTATCAGCATTGGTACAGAATCTGGAGATGACGAAACACTCGCAAGAATGGATAAAGGTTATACAGCCAATGATATTCTCGAACAATGCAAAAAATTGGAAGAAGCTAATATCAGGTACAACTTTGTGTATCTAACAGGTCTTGCTGGCAAAAATAAGGGGCAACAAAACGCTATCAATACAGCTACGGTGTTTAACCAGCTCCATCCGTTCACTATCAACTTCGTGTCATTAACTGTATTTCCTGAATCAAAACTATATCAGGAAATACAAAATGGGGAATATGTGGAAGCAACAGAACATGAGAGATTGTTGGAATTAAAGACATTTATCTCAAACTTGAATATAGAAACAACATTATTAGGTAATACCGTATCAAATACTATCCCGTTTGTAGGGATGATACCAAATGATAAGGTGAGAATACTTAACGAGTTGGACTTGGCAATAAGGCAAATTAGTGAACACGAATTAAAACAATACAGGGATAGTATTAAGTCCTTGTAAGAGAACCTATGATTATGAAAAAGAAACTGGCTAATATCTTGTCGGAAATAAATTTAGAGATAGATGAAATTGACATTTACGGCTATGATATTATTCCAGTTTCTCTTGCTATGGTACATCGTTTACAGGGTATTTTATCCGATTTACGAAACGATTTGCAAATCTATGTATTCCCGTCAAAAGAGGAAGAAATATATTTCTTCAAAAACCAAAAACCGGAATTGTTAGGACGGTTGTTGTATTTTCATAAAATATACCGCATTGAAGTACAATGTCCTACTGGAAGTAATGATGTGATTAGACTGTATTTAAACAAGGAGTTGGATAGCCTGACATATTTCTTTAATCGCAATTTGGATTTTTATCAGTATTATCGTTCACATTCTACGGTACATGACGAACTTTATTTCTTGCGTGGAAAAGTTGATTTTCGGTTATGCACAGACAGCGCACAATTTGATAAAGACCCAAACTTTTCAACCGGATATGATTATAAAGTCGCAAAAATACTTGCCAATGAAATGCTACGCATTTATCTGAACAAGAAATTGCAAAAACTTGAATGCGACAGTTACATAGAGGAAAAACAAACCATTGCTACAAAGACTCCTATTCGTTTTACAGGAAAAAAGAATGCCTTGATAGAATTGGGCTATGCGCTTGTCTCTTCCGGCGATATAAATCATGGCAATATAGAGATTAAGGAGTTTATGGAATACCTCAGTTCCATATTCAACATAGACTTAGGCGGCTATTATGATGCGTATATCGCCATGAAAGAACGAAAAGACCAGACCGCCTACTTGAATTTACTGGCAGAAAAACTATCCAAACGTATGAGAGAAGATGACAACAAGAGATAGTCATCTGATATTCTTATCTATAAAATACCGTGTTCATACCGACACGGTATTTTTATTTTCACCGTGTTTTGTCCTTAAAATGGGCTTGTGCTGTACTTCTTCAAGCCGAAAAATCATTGAAAACGCCCCCCAAATACACTAAAAATATTTTTACCATGACGGTATGAACCATGACTTTTAATCTTTTTCATATCCCGAACTTTGCGACAAAATCAATTAGTTAGCAATATGGATGTGATTACGATTGAATCAAAAGCCTATAAGGAAATAGTGGCTAAGATAGATGTGATAGCCAACTATGTGTTTTCACAAGAGGACACGAAAAACGAGGATGAAATCTGGGTGGACAGTTACGAAGTCTGCACATTCCTTCAAATTAGCGACCGTACTTTGCAGCGTTTACGAGCAAAAGGTGTAGTCGCTTTTTCTAATATAGGAGGACGGTGTTATTACAAGATAGGCGAACTGAAACGCCTGCTGGAAGAAAGGCTGATAAAGAGTAATGACGAATGTATGCGTAACCTGATAACCAATCATGAATTGTATGCTAAGGAAAGAAGAAATACTAAGCAGGACAAATAACGGCTTGTCGGTGTTCAAACACTACCTGCCCGGCAACTGGCGCATCGGTCGGAACTTCCTCAATCCGTTGTACGAGGACAGCAAGGCTTCCTGCAACATTTACTTTGACCGACGCAGCGGCATGTACAAGATGAAGGACTTCGGCGATGACCGTTACAGCGGCGATTGCTTCTTCTTCGTGGGGCAACTAAAAGGGCTGGACTGCAACCGGGCTTCGGACTTCATCGAGATACTGGCGACCATCGACCGGGACTTGGGATTGGGACTGGCTTCCGACATCCCGGCGGCTGTCCCGCCAACGGCTACCCACCGGGCGGCAACGTCCCAGAGGGAGGACACACCCGAAAAGCCCGCCAAGCCCTACCAGTGCCGGGAACAGAAGTTCACCCCCGCCGAATTGGAATACTGGCGGCAATACGGCATCACGCCCGAACTGCTGGAACGGTACAAGGTCTGTTCGCTCCGAGAATACCACAGCGAAACGGCGGAGGGGAAGCCATACGCCTACACGTCATCGGCGGCTGAACCCATGTTCGGCTACAAGGGCAAAAGGCACATCAAGCTGTACCGACCATTCTCCACACCCCGCTTCCTTTACGGCGGCAGCTTCGGCGAGAACTATTGCTTCGGGCTGGAGCAACTGCCCGCCAAAGGCGATACATTATTCATCACGGGCGGCGAGAAAGACGTGCTTTCGCTGGCGGCGCACGGTTTCCATGCCATCTGCTTCAACAGCGAAACGGTAACTATTCCGGCAAACCTGATTTTCAGGCTGTCTTTCCGCTTCAAGCACATAGTCCTGCTCTATGATACAGACAAGACGGGCAGGGAAAGTGCCTGTAAGCAGGAAAAGTCATTGGCGGAGTTTGGCGTGAAACGCCTGCTGCTCCCGCTTTCGGGTACAAAAGAGGAAAAGGATATTTCCGACTACTTCAAAGCCGGGAACACTCGTGAAGATTTCCTGAAACTGTTCATTGAATTTTTAGACAACCTGTATAGCGACACACTCATCATGCTTAAATCGTGCGAGATAGACTTCAACAACCCGCCTGCCAAAGCGCAGGTGATTATTTCGGCGGGCGATGTCCCGCTGGGTACGCAAGGAAACCTGTTCGGCATCACGGGCGGCGAGGGAACGGGCAAGAGCAACTATGTAGCCGCCATCGTGTCGGGCTGCGTATGCCCGGCGGATGCGGAGATAGACACGCTCGGCATCCACGTAACGCCCAACGGCAGGCGCAAGGCTGTCTTGCTTTATGACACCGAACAATCGGAAGTACAACTGTTCAAGAACGTGAGCAACCTGTTAGTACGAGCCAAACAACCGGGCAAGCCGGACGAATTGAAAGCCTTCTGCCTGACGGGGATGTCCCGAAAGGAACGCCTGAACGCCATCGTGCAGAGCATGGACAAGTTCTATTACCAGTACAGCGGCATCCAACTGGTGGTCATTGATGGCATCGCCGACCTTGTAAAGAGTGCCAACGATGAAGCGGAAAGCGTGGCAGTGATAGACGAACTCTATCGGCTGGCAGGCATCTACAACACCTGCATCCTGTGCGTGCTGCATTTTGTCCCCAACGGCTTGAAGCTGCGTGGGCATCTGGGCAGCGAACTGCAACGCAAGGCGGCGACCATCCTTTCCATCGAGAAGGACGAGGAACCCACGCAGTCGGTGGTGAAAGCCCTGAAAGTGCGTGACGGAAGCCCGCTGGACGTGCCGCTGATGCTGTTCGCTTGGGACAAGGAAGCCGGGATGCACACCTACCGGGGCGAGAAACCCCGTGAGGAAAAGGAGAAGCGCAAGGAAAGGGAACTGGTGGGTGTAGCCCGTGATATTTTCGGCAGGCAGACGCACATCACCTACATAGACCTTTGCGAACAGTTGCAACAGGTCTTGGACATCAAGGAGAGGACAGCCAAAAGCTATATCCGCTTCATGCGGGAGCGGGAAATCATCCTGAAAGATCCGGCGAACCAGAGTTATTTCATGATTGGTCTCATTTAATCCGGCAGCTTATGTATATCGACAAGGAAAACTTCGAGACATGGATGGAGCGCATCATGGACAGGCTCGACATGCAGGACAAAAAGATAGACCGTCTGCTGAACAGCCAGAACTGCCTGGACGGTGAAAAGCTGCTCGACAATCAGGACTTGTGCTTTATGCTCAAAGTGAGCGTCAAGACCTTGCAGCGTTACCGAAAGAAAGGCATACTGCCTTACCTGCTGCTGGACGGGAAGTATTACTACCGGGCAAGCGACATACACAAGCTGATTCGTGAGCGCACGGATTAGCAAGTGTTTTTATCATCGTTCAATTACGTAATCCTGTTTTGTCGTGAGACAAGGCAGGATTTTTACATTTTCTGCGGGAATGTTCCGGTTATTTGATTAACTTTGCAGAAGTTACATAGAGAACAACGGCGATTGGTCGGTAGCTTATCGGCTTTTCGTCTTGATATATAACATATTCGTTCGCCGAATATCTCACTACGAAAACTGGCACTTTTCAAAAGAAACGGGATTTTCAGCGCAATGTCTATGCTATGCTTTGTCATAGCGTGGGCTTGCCTGTTTCGTTTCTTAGGTATGCCAGTACCACGTAGTGGAGCAGCGTAAGTTCACGCTTCTCTTTTTGATACTGGCGGACAGTTGAATACGAATTGTAAAACTGTTAAATACCGGATAAGATGAAACAAGTAAAAGCGCACATCGCCGTATCTCTGGACGGGCATACAGCCACATTGGACAATGAACTGGACTGGTTGCCTGATGAAGTAAAACGTACCGTTGGCAAACACTGTCTGGAAGCCGACTGCCTGCTGATGGGGGCAAACACCTATACCTATATCTTTGAGCATTGGGGCGGGTGGCCGTACAAAGACAAGCGGTCTTTTGTAGTGTCCCACCACGCCACCAACGTAACGCCGGACTGCGGTGTGGAGTTCCTGACCGAAGAACCGCTGCGCAAGGTCTATGAACTGAAACAAACGCATGACATACTGGTGGTGGGTGGCGGCAAGCTGCTTACCTCGCTGGTGAAAGCCGGGCTGTTGGACAGCCTGACCATCTACACCGTCCCGGTGATGTTGGGCAAGGGCATCGGCTTTGTCGGGGAAACATTCGGCTCTAAATGGAGATTGTCAGAAAGTAAGATGCTGGATAACGGGGTGGTCTGCTCGACCTACTTGTTTGAGGGATAAAAGATGCGCCCGGCTTTGTTCTCCGGGCGCAAACCGTTGGATTGCCATCGGCAAAACCGGGTTACTTCTTCGGCTTCCCTTTCTTCTCCGGGAATGAGAAAGCGACATTGAACTGCTCATCCAATACCAGCGAAGCATCGAAAGACTTGCCGTTCTTTCCTTTGAAGCCTTTAATCAGCCCGGTCTTGCGCTTCGTAACCAGTTCGACAATCTGCTTGTCGGTAAGCTGCTTGTCGCACTTGTTACGGAAGATGGTCAGCGTACAGTCCACGTTGGAACACTTCGCCACTTTCGGATAGAACAGGATGCGCCCGTTGCCGCATTTGGGACAGGGGCAGGTTTCTTCGCCCGCAATGGACAAATGTACAGAAAGTAGCTCTGCCGTTATCTGTCCGGCATATACCTCAATACCCTTGCGGAATGTATTGGCATCCATGCCGCCCGCTTCAATCTTGGCAAGGGCGGTTTCCCACATGCCCGTCATTTCCACATCGGCAATCTTCTTGTCCTTGACAATCCGGTAAACGACAAGTCCCTTGTCGGTCGGCACAAGGTTCTTCTTTTCCCGCACGATGTACTGGCGGGCAAACAATGTCTCGATAATCGCCGCACGGGTAGCGGGCGTACCTATCCCGGCATCCTTCATGCTGGCTTTCAGTTCGGCATTCTCCAGTTCCTTCCCTGCATTTTCCATAGCCGCCAACAGGCTGCTTTCCGTATGCAGCGGTTTCGGCTTGGTCTGCTTTTCGAGCAGATCCACGCCGGAAAGCGGCAAGGTCTGTCCCTCTTGAAACGGTGGCAAAGTGGCGGTATCTTCATCTTCAGTGTCCTGTTCGCTGAACACGGCACGCCATCCGGCTTCTTTCATTACAGCCCCTTTCACCGTGAAATCGGTATCTCCTGCGGACAACAGGGCGGTGGTAACGTCCTTCACGCACTTGCCCGAAAAGGCTTCCAGCATACGCCCGGCTACCATTTCATAAATAGCCCGTTCGTCTTTGGAGAGTTCGCCCGGCAGGTTCTCGGTAACAATCAGGGCATGGTGGTCGGTTACTTTACCGTCATTCACGCTGCGGCGGTTCAGGGTTGCGCCATCCAGCCCGGCGGCATATCCAGCAAAACGGGGGTATCGCTTCAAAAGGGCGATGCGCTCCGGCATTTCCTCGAAAACATCCTCCGAAATATAACGGCTTCCGGTTCGGGGATAGGACATCACTTTCTTCTCGTACAGGGTCTGCGCTATGGAAAGCGTCTTGTCTGCCGAGAAGTTCAATTTCGTATTGGCTTCCTTTTGCAGTGTGGTAAGGTCGTACAGAAGCGGGGGGTCTTGGGCGGCTTCTTTCCTTTCAACGGACTTCACTGTAAGCTGCCCGGCATCCTTTGCCCGTTGCAGGGCGGCTATGGCTTCGGGCTGCTGTTCCCACCTGGTGGTCGATTGGGCGGTGAAACCTATTCCCCCGCTGGCGGTGCTGGCTTTGAGTTGCCAGAACTTGGTCGGGATGAAATTCTTGTTCTCCAGATAACGGTCGCATATCATCATAAGCGTAGGTGTCTGCACCCTGCCCAGCGAGAACACGCCCTGCCCGGCGGCTACGCTCAACGCTTGGGTGGCGTTTATCCCTATCAGCCAGTCCGCTTCGCTGCGGGATTTGGCGGAGAGGTAGAGGTTATCGTAACATTCTCCCGGCTGCAAGTTATCCAGCCCCTCCCGGATTGCCTTGTCGGTAAGGCTGCTTATCCACAGGCGCACAAATGGTTTCCGGCAGTTCAGGTAATGGAAGATATAGCGGAAGATTAACTCACCCTCACGCCCGGCATCGGTAGCGACAATAATCCGGTCGCACTTATCGAACACTTCCTTTATCACTTTCAACTGTTTCAGAACGCCGGGGTCTGCCTTGTAGCCCTTCTCGGCTTTCACCTGACGGGGGATTAGTTGGAAATCGGACGGAAGTATGGGCAGGCTCTCCCTGCGGAAGTTCGCCACGCCGTAGGCTTCCGGCATGGCGAGCTGGACTAAGTGACCGAACGCCCATGTCACCATATACCCGTTGCTGGAAAGATAACCGTCATTATGCCCGGTCGCACCGATGATGCGGGCGATGTCTTTTGCCACACTGGGCTTTTCTGCTATCAATGCAATCATGTTGTTTCTTTCTTATAGTTTGTTACTGACTTGATTTCCCGTAAAATTTTACGGTCATAATAAATATGGTAGCCGCCCACGTAATACTGGCGGTTGTGCTTGTCTATTTCTTTCCAGTCGGTTTTTAAAGAAAGGACTATGAAGAAAATCAAGACGACAAGCGGAATAGCTATAATATAGATTAGCTGCATACCTTTATAATTTCATTCCTTTGGATTTCTTGGGCTTGTCCGCTTTCAGGCTCTTGTCCTGCACTTTCTCCTGCTTCTCTTTCTGCTTGGCGGTGGGCTTGTCCTGACCCTGTTTCAGCGGCTCTTTGCCCTGCTTGGTGGCTTCGTTGGTCTTGCCCCCCGAATTGACCGCTACCTGCGTCCGGCTCTCGGCGGCGGGGGTAACGTCTTTCGGCTGTACCTTGTCGGGGGATTTGCCCTGTACGCCGGGCTGCACATGACCGTTGAACTCAACGCCCTTGCCGTCCTTTATCCCGGCTACCTGCTGTTCTGCGAGCTGCTGTCCCTGCTGCAAGAACTGGACGGCGGCACGGGGCAGGAACTCCAAGCCACGCTCCACCGCACTGACCTGCAAATAGGCACTGCGCTTCGTGCCGTCCCTGAATTGCAGGTTTTCCATTTTGACCGCTTGCCCGGCTTCAAAGGCGGCTTTTTGCTCCGGGCTGACTTGCACGCCGCAAATGGTGTCGGGGCATTTCCACTTGTCAGCCCGCATATACTCCAGTTCGTGCGTGTACCTGTCCCGGCTGACGAATATGGGGATTTGTTCGCCGCTTTTCGGGTCTTTGATTTCAGCGATGCCGCCCAAGTTGCCAGTGCCTTGCAAGTTGCCCTGTTCCTGCTTGGTGAACCCGTGTTCATGGAACGGGCGTTGAAGCAGCTTTTCATCCATTTGCACGCCGTGCAGCTTAGACACTACCGTCCCGTCCTTTGCCTGATAGAAAGAGAGCTTGACATCGGTAGGTTTAAGGTAGAAGCCGCCTACCGTTCCCGAAACGGTATAGGTGTTGCGGGATTTGTAGCCACGCATCACCCTGTCGAAATCCTTTGTGTTTTTCAAAGTGTCGGCGGTAATGCCGACTTTCTTCAAGTCCTCCCAGTTGATTTTAGCCGGGTCGAAACGGTAGTCCCGCCTGTCCCCGTTATTGTCGGGATTCGGAACTCGCAACATTTCCGCCCGTCTGTCGCCCTCCGGCGTGGGGTTGTGGTGGTTGTCCTCGATAGCTTTTGCGTCCTGTTCCGTTTCCGTAGCCTTGCTGCGGAACAAAGCCAGTCCTTCCGTGTCCTGATACCTGCGGAAAAAATTGGAAATGAAGTTGCTGAACACATCGCTGTTCCTGTCCACCAGCATAAACTCACCGCTATGGGATTGGGTCGGTTCTACGGTCTGCAAATTGCCCTCGTTGTCGATACCTTTAACGGCACTCACTTTCCCCTGCTGTTTATCCAAGACCAGCAGCACGTCTTTTTCCTGCCCCTCTGCGGGCGGGTTCATTTTGTTTGCCATAAATAATTGGAATTTTAGTGGTTACGGGATTATTCCCATCCAAAGGTAACGACTAAATATGCTATATTTTGACAGGCGGTAATGAGTGTCCCGATTTGTCCTGCGGTGTCCCGGTTTGTCTAAGCGGTATATCCAAACAGTATAATTCAAACTAGGTTAAATAGCTAATATCTCAATAAATAGAAAAAAAAATCGTATCTTTGAAAAATAAAACTTTCATCTCAAAAATGACTTATTAATAATATTTTACATATATGAAACAGATTGTAATTCCAATAGACGGACAAAATTCCACCATTGATAGTATACAAAATTTTGTTATTGTTGGTGCAAATGGAAGTGGCAAAAGCCATCTAGGTGCATGGATTGAAACAAATAACAAAGATGTATTAAGAATATCAGCTCAAAGAGCATTATCAGTGCCAGACGTTATTACTTTTAAAAGTGAAGAAAATGCTTGGAATAAAATTCTATATGGCACAGAAACAGAACATGATAAAGGCTATAAATGGAATTGGGGACAAAGATATACAACTCAACTCGTAGACGATTATGATAGTGTACTTTCTGCAATATTCGCAAGACAAAATAAAGAAAATGCATGTTATGTCAAAGACTGTAAGGATAGAGAAATGCGTCATGAGGAGAAGGCTATCGTTCCATTAATGATTACTGATAAAATAATTGAAATATGGAATACTGTTTTCCCTCATAGGGAAATATTATTTGATGATGCTAAAATTAAAGCTCGTATAGATGAAAATAATGATTATCATGCCAAGGATATGTCTGATGGAGAGCGTGTTGCTATATATTTAATTGGACAATGCTTAGTTGCACCCTCTGGTACAATTATAGTTATAGATGAACCAGAAATACACCTTCATAAATCTATAATGTTCAAATTATGGGATAAAATTGAAGAACTCTGTTCAGACAAGGTATTAGTTTATATTACACATGATTTAGATTTTGCAGCTTCTAGAAAAGAGGCTACAAAAATTTGGGTAAAATCATATGATGGAAAACAAAATTGGACACTAAATATACTTGAATCTGAGACAGAAATTCCTGATAGTTTAATGTTTGAAGTATTGGGAAATAGAAAACCAGTATTATTTGTCGAAGGAGAAAGAGGTAGTTATGACAATCAACTATACCCATACATCTATGAAAAATATAATATTATCCCTTGCCATGATTGTTCAAATGTTATCGAAATGACAAAAGCTTTCAATAATGAACGTGTAAAGAATTTGCATAATTATGATATCAAAGGATTAATAGACCATGACTATTTAACAGAAGAAGAAATTTATAGTTATCAAACATCAAATGTATATACATTGTCGGTTGCTGAAATAGAGAATCTATACTTATCAGAACCACTTATAAAAATTGCAGCAGATTATTTATTACTAAATCCTGATGAAACATTTAATAAGGTCAAGGAATTTCTTTTTCAAGAATTTGAAAAGGAATATGATTTACAACTAGCTTCTATGTGTGCTAAAGAAATTCGCCATAAATTACAATGCTATACAAAGCCCAAAGAAAATACATTGGAAGCACTAAAAAGCAAGATGGATATATTAAAAAATTCTATTGATGTAGAACTGATTTATAATAATCGAAAACAAGAAATAGATAAAATCCTAAATGAAAAAGACTATGACGGATTATTAAGGATTTATAATAGAAAAAGTTTACATGAACGAGTTTCCGGAATATTCAATTTATCATCTAAAGAATATCCTAACCTTGTATTGAGATTATTAAAGAGTGATAAGAAAGAAATGGTAATAAATGCCCTAAAACAATACACTCCTAATTTAGATTAGAAAATAGGAGCGTACCCAAATTAAACTTTACCCAATAACACCTTTAGGAAAACTAAAGAGTCTTATCATTGCCATAAAATATAGTTTGATATGACTCTTTAGTCTTTATAGTTGCAATAAGTGAATATATAAAGATGTTTTTTAGCTTTTGCGATATATACCTACTATTAAGGAAAAAATATTGCATCTTTTTACTATTCTGATTTTTTTATCAAATAACATAATTCCGGGTCGTTCTTAATCCGAGTTATCTCGTCCTCGACAATCTGCCGGACTTCCTGACGGATGCGGTCATAGTTGGCTTGTATCTCCTCCTGCATCCGGTCGTTGCCGTCCTTGTCGGTGAAGTCGATTATCTGCGGCAACTTCACGTAACGGACGGTTTCCCGCTTCACCTTTTCATTGTCCACCACGATTTCGCAGTGGAAAATCTTCTGCTCTATCCGTTCACCGAAGTTGTCCGCCACCGCACCCACGAACATACCTTGCGTGAGGTTGGATATTTTGCTGGCGGGTATCAGGCTGTCCATTTGGGTGCTTATCGAGGTGGACTTCTCCCGCTGGTTGATTGTCATGCTATGCCGTTTCTGTAACACCTTTCCGAAACGTTCGGAAAGGATTTTCGCCGTTTCACCGACTACCTGACCGCTGAACACGTTACCTACAGTATTTTGTATCACCCGGCTTTCCTTGTCCCCGTAGTCACGGGTAAGCTGGCTGTAATCCTGAAAGCCCAACAGAACCGCAACCTTGTTGCTTCGGGCGGTGGCAATCAAATTATCAAGCCCACGAAAGTATATAGTCGGTAATTCATCTATTATCACCGAACTTTTAAGCTGACCTTTCTTGTTTATCAGCTTCACGATACGGCTGTTATACAATCCCAGTGCCGCCGAATAGATGTTCTGACGGTCGGGATTGTTGCCGACAACCAAGATTTTAGGCTCTTTCGGGTTGTTGATGTCCAGCGAGAAATCATCACCCGTCATTACCCAGTAAAGGGCGGGTGAAATCATCCTTGAAAGCGGAATTTTCGCACTGGCAATCTGCCCCTGCAACTGTTCTTGAGCATCTGACTCCCAAGCATCTACGAACGGAGAAAGATAATTTTCCAGTTCAGGATAGCTGCGCAAAATGGTGAATACATCGGCGTATTTCTTGTTCAATAGTTCTATGGCATGGGGGAACGTGCAATACCTACCACCCTGATAAATGCGCAAGTACCAAATAATGGCTGCAAGCAGGATAATCGGGCTTTCCACGAAGAAGTCGCCCTGCTTGCTTATCCAGCTTCGATTGAGGTTAAGCATTATCGTGTAGCTGGCTTCGTAGGCATCCGCAATATCCGACATGAAGCTGGCGTTTATCGGGTTGCATCGGTGGCTCTTGCGGGGGTCGTCAAAGTTGATAACGTAAAACTTAGGCTTTACCTTGTAGCCGTCCAAGTGGTTAAGCAAATGATTGTAAGCGATTTTCGACAAATCGGGAAACTTATAATCATAACAATAGAGCGCAAAACCTTTCTCGATTTGCTGTTTTATGTAACTGTTTACCACCGCATACGACTTACCGCTGCCCGGTGTTCCCAATACAAGACTTGCACGGAACGGGTTCACGACATTTATCCAGCCATTATTCCATTTCTTCTTATAGTAGAACCGGGTAGGCAGATTTACGGAATACTCGTTCTCGATAAGCCTTGTTTCCTGCTGGAAACTTTCGTTCTCGGTATTAAAGACATCATCCATGAGGTTGTTTTTCAACAACCGGGACATCCACGTACCCGCCATGAGCATACAGATATAGCCCGCCGACAGTGTGGCGATATAAAACACGGCATCCGCCGTATGTGGTAGCGGAAGTTCCAGCAACCACCAGTTCAGAAAGAACAAAGTTACTCCTACCGCAAGGCTGCAATGTATCTTCGTCCACGTTATCTTTTCCTCTTTCACGCCCTTAGTGCCGATACACGACAGGGCGAGGAACACCACCGCAAAAAGTTTCGTCCAAAGGACGGACGAGAACAGCCCGGTGGTGCGCTGGAAGTTCCACAGTATCTTGTCTATCACTTCAAAGGTCACTCCCCATTCTTTCAGGGTGGAGTAACAGAACCAGTACACGTTTATTCCCACGAATAGAATACTGACAGCCCGCATAAAGTCCATGACCCGTGCAAGCCCTCTCAAATCATCTTCCTGTTGCATGATTGTAATGTTTTTTAGTTAGTCGATGCGCCTTGTGCGCTTCTTTTTCTTCTTTCTCTTTTGGCGGGCGTTGTCCTGCGGCTCGTCACCGCCTGATGCACCGCCGCCCAGCAAACCGCCGAAAGCTCCCAGCACGGAAGCCACACCCGGAACGATGTCGGCTTTCGGCATGAAGCCCGGCTGTTCCTGATGCGTGGATTGGTCTTGCTGCGGTGCTGACATTTCGGGCTGGTGCATCTTTCCGGTTTCGCCCGAAAACCGTTCGTTGAACACGTTCGCCGAATACTCCTTGCCCAAGCGGGAGCCATTCAGTACCACCCGGCTGTCATGGTCGATGAACGTAACGCCATAGATGCGCCCGCTGTCGT